>JAABUH010001349.1_pt1 | contig 28255 bp, 29 predicted proteins | sample 5559121 | NCBI WGS metagenome assembly JAABUH01 (sample SAMN10711871, study PRJNA513364) | rock metagenome | isolation source: Antarctica rocks | place: Antarctica: Victoria Land, Battleship Promontory nord | collected 2015-12-28
TTATCTTCATGACTGTATTCAGAAAGCAATTGATAGTAATGTGAAAGTTATGCAATCATCAAATGAGTAAATGCAACATGTCTTAATTGAACTATATGACTGATCTGCTCACTGACAATAAATGAATTGCTGTGATTCATGATGCTCTTATGAAAGCACTTGCTATCACATTCTCATGAATTGCAACAGTGAAAGTGATAGACAGATTCGCTTGAAAGCATTATGACTTGCAATACAATACTGATTTTGTTAACAGACGTCATGATGCTAGAAGATGATCAATTATGCTTTCTAAGCAAAGAAAATCTCAATTCAATCTAAATAATTGATTATCTCAACAGATTCTGATCGAATTACGAAGATATATATCATATTTTCACTATGAATTGATTTATTCGTCTCGAAGAACGTTTTTAGTATAGTCATGAAAGTTAACAAATGATCATCGCAGAAAGATTCAACATGAAGAATATGTAGATCAATGAAGATGTGACTGAGATGTTTATGATGCAGCTTGTTTGCTCATGTCTCAGAGTGAAACATGATAAGTGATAAAAATGCAAACAATATTCACTGTATCATTTCTTTTATATCATTAGCTTGAATATAATGAAGAATACAGTGTAAATAAGCATGATTCAATAAAAGATAAATAACAGCTTTGTTGTTTTATGAATGAAAGATAATCATTGTATCAAAATTGAGATCAACACTTCTATCATTTTAATTATATTTAATAGAAAAATACAATTCATCAATGAGATCTTGCTCACTTTATTCAAGTGTATGCTTTTTTAAGAAACTCAACTTTCAAGACATCATAATAATTAAATCAGAATCATTCTCATCTTAAAGACTTTTTATCTTTCATCACAATCAGATAACAATCTCAATTCAAGCTGCGATCATCAAGATTAATCTTTCAGCTTCAACTCACATCAATCTAGAATTTTACATTCTGCAACTTTATCTCACTTTCTATCTTTCATCACAATCAGATAACAATCTCAATTCAAGCTGCAACTGTTAAGATCAATCATTCAGTTTAGATTTACATCAATATAAAATTTAACATTCTGCAATCTCATTTCATTTTATCATCATACATTCTACAATCTCACTGCTTCTTATTGTTTCTTCACATTTAACAGCTTAACATCATCTCACATCATTACTCTACATCTTTCAACAAACATTTCATCATGATATTCAAAGAAAAGTTCAAAGTGACATCGACAGATAAAGATGCAGCGACTGACATTATGTATCACACATTTCAAGCGATGAAGCTTGAGAATGACAATTTCACTACTTTCATTTTGAATGATGAGAAGATGATGCAAAAAGCAGATTTAACTGAGCATTAAAGCATTAGATTTGTCATCTTTTGAACTAAGATTATTTTTGAAATCAATAAAGTAGTTAAATCAGCAATTAATGCGTTCAATTCTTTGAATGAAAATCTTTACATTACTTGCAAGATTGTGATGAAGATCTTGATGAACTGAACATTTAGCATTCACTTTGACATTAAATTACATTAAGTCACATCATCATTATTCAAAAGCTGTCTTTCTGTTCATGACATTTTACATAACTGAGTCTTTCGCTTACATTTAAATTCTGACATTCGCGAAGTTATCATTACGAATTATTCAAACATGTCTTTGTCACATACTTCTTATTTCAAATTCATGTTTTTCACATACAACATTAATGATTCAAAGATCAAGAATCTGCGTTGAGATGAATGAATGACTTTTCTTAAATTTATCTTCAGATTGATCTTGACTAATACTCAGTTGATTTTGCTTGAGAATCATGAAGATTCATCAGTTATTCAGAATATAAAGAACACACTCAAAAAAGTCTTTGATTTGTCAGAAGATTGCACAGTTAAGCTGAAAATCTTCATTTCAATGATTGAACAAGATACATTTCTGAATTAGTATCAAAAATTCAACAGTAGCATCAGAATAAAGTAAGACTTTTCAGCATTCAACATGTGATTTAGTCAATCTAAAAATCACAAGCATATCATTTAAGTAGAACAAGTGACTTCAAAGAAGAATCATTTGACTATTTATTTATTATATTGACGCACTTATCATGATGATAAGAAGTGCTGACTTATCAAAGATTTCTCTAAACTACAGTCGATGAAGACACAGCGAGCATTGATTGCGAAGACTCAGACATTGCTTTGCAAGTTACGTGCACTCATTACATTCATGAAAACAGACAAGAAGTATGTTGATTTGCTGCATCTTTTCAATTGCTTCAACTATTGATTTGACTTGAAGAATTACTTTGAAGTGCTGATCAATGATGACAAGTGAACTGCTATCATTCTTGTTAAATCGTTTATTTTCTTCAACATGATAAATGTGAGCGTAACTCTTCATTGCTCTTTCATCAAGACAGATTGAAGCTCAATCAAGTTGAAGTCAACGTTCAATCTTTGTGAGTGTAAGTGACAGAATGATGATAAACAAGTACTTCAGTATTGTCTTTTCAATGCATCAAATGTGATCTCAGTTCATTCAATCATGTCTGACAAGCTCGATAGAATCAAAATAGCGACAATCAGAATTCTTAATTCTGCTCATATTGACGAGAAATATTATGAATATAACGATTGCTTTCGCAATATTATACTGAGTCAGAATCTTTGTATCAAATTCACATCAATTCTTTTTAAAGACTTGAATCTTTTGACTACTCTTGCTGAGTGAAATATCGAGTTGAATAAGTCTCAGATGTTAATCATGCAATATCTTCAAAATCTTTCTAATGATTTTGATCTTATCAAGAAACTCTTTAAGATTGAAAAGACATTGATGAATGTCATTATCATAATGCTACTCTTAAAGCTGAGCAAGAAAGTCAAAATGTTGAGTTCGTTCAACAACACAGCTGATACATTTATTCTCAAACTGAATGAACAACTTCAATGATTAAAAAACAAAGACATCATTTTGATGAATAAAAAGATCATTTATTTTCACTCGCAGTTCACTGAACATCAAATAGTCGCTCAAGACAGTTGCACGTCTCACTCAGTAAACAATGATCTCGCTTGATGATGATGAAATGTCTCTCACAAGTTATCTGATGTCTTCTATGATTAGCTGATACATTAAATTATTGATCAGAGTAAGAAAACTTTACATGACATTAAAGATCATCAATACAAATTGCATCAGATCAGTCTTGACGCTTTGCTTCTAAAAGTCATGAGTTTGAGCAATCATTCAATGAATAAGACGTAATTTCAAAGTCAACACAGTGAACAAAATGACAAGCAGCATGAGACACAAGATTCTTCAATTGTACAAATCAACAATGAAGAAGTCAATATGACTCATGAAGATTTCAAGAGCGACAAAAATTCATTCAATATGAATTATGAAGATTTTAATTTTCATGTCACACGTCAACTCTTGAAGTGAGATCACGAATTTGAACGTCATATGCTTCAGAGAATTATCAATGTTAAGCTCAATAAAATGAACAATGAGACTGAGCATGATGCTGTTATTAAGACTTTCTGCTCGTACTTTTAAAGAATTGAGATGAGAAAAACTCTCAACATGAAAGATCAAGAATTCTTTCAGCGCATTGAGATTGAACTAAGTGTGAATATTCTTGAGCATGACGTGAGCGCTGTTGTCTGCACACTGATCAACTTCAACACTACTATGCTAAAAAAATTCAAAGAAGATCATACTGTCATTCAGAAAGTCATGAAAGTCGAGAATGCAAAGATCTTTATTGCTATGACTCACAGCAACGATTTAATGCATATGTTCAATGATGAGCAACTTTGATTAACAAAAAAAGACATCAAGAACAATTGCTTTACGCATTACATAAACAGAAGTCTATTCAAACATTTGATTATGCTCAAATACTTTCATATGCTTCTCACTGAACAGTATCGCGCAATTCTCATCATAAATGACATTGTATTCACTGTCTGATACAAAGCTCAGATGCAATTCTCAGTTGATTCTTCACTTTAACTTAATATGACTATCACAATCATTGTATTGAAAAGCTTTTGCAAAATAGAATGATCATTGACATTTCTCAACATCAATGAAATCGACATAAGAGTTGATGCATCTTAGTTCAAGCAGAATGAGATTGAAGTCATTGTAGCAATTGAGCTAGTCAAGATCTACACTGAAGTTGAAATATCTGTCAAGAACATCATCATTCTCACAGAATATACTGCATAAGTTCAGCTACTGAAGAGAAGCTTAGTCTTAAACTCAAAAGTTCAAAATGTTGAAGTGTACATGATTGATTCTTTTCAAGACAAAGAAGCTTTTGTCATCATTTTATATATGATGAGAATCAAGAAACTTGACTTCATGTTTCAATTCAATCATCTTCTGACTGTCTGTAATCATGTTTGCAACTTGTTTGTTGTATTATGTAACTATGATAAATTTCAGCACGATTACACTTGCAATTTACACATGATACAACATGTTCAAAATCTGTTCTCGATCAACAAAGTCTATGAGAAATACTTTAGTCAACAAGAATTCATCGATTTCATGAAAACAAAGCATCAATTTCAAGAGCAAGAGTCATAATGAAACGAGAACAAAGCTTGATATGCAAGCAAAGATCAAGCAACAAATTCTTCAGAAGAGCAAAAACATCATCAGAATGCAAGTGAAGATCAAGTAACAAACTCTGCAGAAGAGCAAAAGCATCATCGAGATGCAAGTGAAGATCAAGCAACAAACTCTGCAAAAGAGCAAAAGCATCATCAAAACATAAGTGAAGATCAAGTAACAAATTCTGCAGAAGAGTAAGAGCATCATCAAGATGCAAGTGAAGATCAAGCAACAAATTTTGTAGAAAAGTAAAAGCATGTGAGATGACGAGATCTCTTTACATGAAACTGCATAGTAGAAGATAATAAGATAGCATTCTATTGATGATAGAACTAATTGCTAAGAAACGAAAGTGAAAGCTTGCAGAGTTTTCATCTTCTGTCAAGTCATTATTTCTATTCATTTGTTAGTTTCTTTGGTTTAATCTCGCAGACTAGTCTTGCAGACATGCATTGTTCATAGTTGATGAGATGCATTCTTACAACTGCATTTCTTCTTAAAGACTCAATCTTTGAGTCTTCATAGCATTGTATTGTCTTCTTGTAACTGATAGCATAGTCATGACTTCTTCAGCGCTTTAGCATTTGTGTAGAAGTGTCGTGAATTGATCATGCTAATAAGCATAAACAGAGCTAGTGTGAGATTGTTGATATCAACTCTTCAGCTTTGCTTTCTTTCTTTCTTTCTTTTCTTCTTGTCTCGTCTCAGCATATTCTTTCATGAGTACTGCTCTTTCAAACTGATGAAGCATGAGATCTGCTATGCATATCTTGCATAGCTCGCAGCTCATGATATAAGCTTCTTTCGTTGCAGCGTTGTTGTGATGCAAGTCAGCTCATGAGCTAATGTGAATGACATAGCAGTATCAACATCATCATCATCATTAATGCTCGCGAAGTCTACTCGTTTTCTTAAGATGTACATTCTTCTTCGCGTCGTTGTCGCTGCAACGTCTGTCACGTCTGCTTCTTCTGCTTCTCTTGCATCTGCTGCGTTGATGACTGAACTCATGATTTCTGATAAACATATCTATCTCTGCATGTTTTGATAAATGCTGATGTATGTTAAATCATCATGATCAGAAGATCTGATGCTGTCGCTGCGTTTATCGTCTGAGCGTAGTGATGACTCACACGTGTCGTGCTCTCATCAAACGTGCTCGCAAATGCGAGCATTGCTTCAAAGAAAAGCATGATTGCGTGATGAATTTAGTCTTGCGCTCTCTTCAGCTGATGATGCATCACGCTGCGCGAGCGTTGATTCAACATCTCATTGCTCACGCTTGAAATCATCTCGCTCTTCGTCTTTGACAATGAAAGAATGAATAGTTTTTTCTCTCAGCATGTGAGATTGTATTTAATAGTTGAGTAGAGACTTTCATCTCTCTCGTTTTCATCACTTCTTGTCGTTGTCACGTCGCTTCGTCTTCGTCTCGTAAGTATCGACTGAAGCAAGCAGTGCATGATGAGATTCGCTGACGAATAAATAGCTTCTCTCTTCACTTTGATGTTCTCATTCGCGATCGTTAATCGTTTCTTTTCTTCACTCTTTCGCAACGTTCATCATCTTCTTTTTTAAAAGACATATGTTGCGTGAGATTTTATAATTGTAGTTTAATATCAACTTCTTAGACTCGCGTCTTTGCGCTTTTGATATTCTCTCAATCATGATTCTTACGTGATCTGTCTCTCTTTTTTTCCTTTGACTTCTTTGCAGTCGACTGATGTACTTGTCTTTCTGTCTTGTAGTTCTCAATGATCTTCTTCGCATTGCTAAGATTTTTCATTAATTTTCAGAAGTTTTCGTAGAAAGATGCATCAGCTCATTGAACTAAATACTCAATCTTTTCTTTCTTGATTCGCTGATCAAGTATCTTCTCTATCTTTCATTTCTCTTTCTCTTTTATGAGAATGATCTGTGACTTCAAATTCTCGTCATGCGAGTGTCAGAATTTCAATAAAGAGACATGAAAGATCAAGTGAATTGCATCATATCTCTCAGATAGTTCAAGCTTATACGCTTACGTATTGATCTTCTTCAATATTCTGAATGATTTCAGTTATCTGTGATTAATCTTCTTCTTTGATCGAAGCGTATGAATGTTTATACTTTGCAAAAGCACTTTGTCTTTCATTTGAAAGCTTGCAACTTTATGATGAGCATTATAATATTTTGCTTGCTGCTTTGCTACTCACTTTCATAGTCTCATTAAATGTTCTCTGATACTTCGTAGTCATTCTGCTTGCTTCGTAGTCAAGAATGTCTTTCTCTTTAGAACTTTGTTCTCAGATGTCTCTGTGAAGCTTGCAATGTATTTCTTTAAAAGCTCATGTGAAGTTTTTTCAATACTAACGTGTACACTGTTGTTATATGCAAACGTCGTCATTGACAAAAGCTTTGATCAGTTATTCATCTTGTAATTGAAATACACTCGCAAATAGTGCTCAAGCATCTGATTTTGTCTTTTTGTTTGATCATCGATTTGTGAATGAAATGCAGTGCTTAACTTTCGCTTTGCTTCGAGATGTCAACATAAAGTGATTCAGAAATGATTGATAAACAGTGAGTTTTGATTCGATATAATGCTTCGCATCATTTCATGCTGAAATACGAATTCTCATCATAGCAGATTCACAAGTCTCTTGACGTTCAAATCTTTGATCATCGAAATATAAATTGCATGCTTGATCAACTTATCTATCATTATTAATATAGCATCGCTTGTTTTTTCAATGTATGAATTCTTTGCAGAGAGCATGTCTGTTATGAAATTCATGATCATCATGTGAAATGAATTCACGTTCTCTGAAGATATAGACGTCAGCTTCTCATAGAGCTTATGATGATGCACTCGTACTCGCTGACAGTCTGAACAGATGTGAACATATTTCATCATCTCTTTGAGCATTTTCGATCAGTAATATTTTCTTCTTATCGCAGTCTTAATATGAGCATATGCGAAATGATCTGCTTTGAGATCATCATGATTCATACGCAGAATCTCATTTCTTGTAGCAGAGTCATTGAGTACATAAACTGCGAGATCACGACGTAGCAGTTCATCATTTCTCATACTTCATTTTAAAAGCTCATTCTTTCTAGATGCAAATCGTTGATGTCACTTCTCATTTGCAATAAAGACGTTTCTTTGTTGTAACTTTAGCAGTCACGCAGTCATTGATTCACTCATCTTCAAATAGAATCTCTTCAACTTCATAATTTGATGAATCAGAAGTTGAAACAACGCAATGTCTAGAATTCTGCAAGATCTAGCAAGTACTTTCTCATTCAAACACATGACTTGAGTATCTGCAATGATTATGTCATTCAGTTGCGTCGTCAATGCTGCAAGTTTAATCACTGTCAAAACTTCTTCATTCTTTAGCAGTTCAGATTGACATTTCTGATTGTGAAGTTTGTTTTGCAAAGTAGATAGAAAATAATCATTATTCTTCTTACTATTATTCAATTTCATAATGTTGAGTCTTCTTGACGATGCATTTGCAGAGTTTAATTTATCTCTGCGATATTCTATATGAAAGTCAAACGCAACTAATTTCTCAGTTCAACGCATCTGTCATGCGTTGAGCTTCTTCATCATCATAAAGTAACGAAGATTATTGTGATTTGTTATCATACATATGAGTCGCTTGCTACTCTGAAGATAGTGTTGTCAGTTCTTAAAATCAAGAACTATAGCGTACAACTCTTTGTCATGCATGTCTCATCATACTTCAGCTTCTTTAAACTTATAATTATAGTACACAATGAAATGTTATTGATCAGTCTTGCTCTTCTGATTAAGCATATCTTCGACTTCGCGATTTGATGCATCAATCTTCATGCAAAAATCTGCATCTTAATTGTAGTGTTTCAAAATGAAAGCATTGACAAAGACTGCTTTCAATCTTTCAAAAGCTTTTCTTGCTTTCAATGTCATTGCGAAGAGCGAATGCATCATTTTCTTCTTCACATTCTTGATTAAATCTGTTAAGAGCGTGATGATTTAAGAGAATTCTTTTATAAATTGTTGATAAAATCTTGCAAATCTTAAGAATATGAGAATGTTCTTTGCAGACTTGAACTCAGATCAGCTAGTGATTGCATCGATATGAAACTGTTTCATCTGAATATCTCTTCGTTCTATCATGAATCTCAGAAAGATAACTTTGCTACGATTGAAAGTGCATTTTGACAGCTTGACATACAGTCGATATTTCAGTAGCACACGAAGAATCTTGTGCACATGCTTTCAATGCTGCTCTTTCATCTCAGAGTATACTAAGACATCATTTAAATATATTATGCAGCAAATATTCATGAATAACTTAAGCACATGATTTACATAGAACTGAAAGATCACAGAAGCATTTATCAGTTCAAAGAACATCATCTGATACTCAAACTGACTGTAACGTGTATGAAAAGTCATTTTTCATTCATCGTTCTTGCGAATTTGAATGCAATAATAGACGTTGCAAATATCAATTTTGATAAAGTGTCTTGCATGAGCAAAGCGATTCAGCGTCTCAGACAGTAGAGACAATGAGTAATTGTTCTTTACTGTTATTTCATTGAGATCACGATAGTTCACGCATAGACAAAGACTTTCGTTCAATTTCTTTACAAACAACACAGATGCTTCTGCAGAACTACTTGATGAATGAATTCATTTCTTCTCTAGCGCGCTGTCTAGATAGTCTCGTATCACAGCGAGCTCATCTCATGTCATCTTATAAATAGACTTGATGCGAGACATTTTGCTCTTCATCAGATCAATGAGATGTTTCATCTGATCATGCATATTCAGACTATCAGAAAGAATCTCAGAAAACACTTTCTTGAAATCTTGAATAGCAGAGAGTATTTCTGATTCTTTCGCTTGAAGCGCATTGCATCTTGCAGTCTGATGATCTGCGTTCTGCGATAAGTCATTTGTAGATAGCAGCTGATAAAGCAGAGCTACATAAATCTCTCTTCTTCTCTTAGCTGCAAGCATTGTCAACTCAACAAATTTCAATGTTTCACACAGATTAACTCATATTTGCTTTGCACGCTGAGTGCTGTTTTCTCAATATAATCAGCGACGCTTGCGTCAGCAAATATTCAAGTTGATCTCATCTAATCATGAATAGTCAAGAATCATATCATATTCTTGCATGTTCACAGCATGAAACTCAATGTTTCAGCTTTTGCAAACTTTCTTATGATTGATCAACTCAATATTGATCTGATGTGTATCATAATAGAAAATTCAATGATCATCAATCATTTGAATCTGTTTCAGAATTGCATGATTCTTCGATAATTTATGCTCTTTTACTCATGATTGCAATATAAAATTTCGCTTGATCTCAGAGTCAATAAGACAGTAAGCTTCGCGCACTTTCTCAGAGACATTTGTCAATATTGATATCATCAGTGCATGTAACAATCATCTTTTCGTAATTATATTTAATGATTCAATGATAAACATCAAACTTTCTCTTTTTTCATTTCTTCATCATGATTATGAATCTCTTGTCTGAATGCGTAGTTGAAACACATTGAATTATCAATCTTGTGTTTCATCTTCTTGCATGATCAGCATGTAAGATTGAATGAAGCAGCATCTTACTTGAACTCATTGAACTTGAGTGTTGCATCGTCTTTAGACTGCGTGCTTGAAGCAGAGAACTTCGAATTCTTCATTGCAGCGACAAACTTTGTCTTTTTATGCAAGAATTAAAAACTCTTCTGAAATGTTGCACTCTCACTTTGCTGCGAATGTAGCTTCGACAATGCATCAATGTCTCACAGATGCAAGTCAATGTTTATAAGATGCTTTAACAGATCGACATAATTGATAAAGATGTATGAAATGCAAAGAGACTCATTCATGATGATTTTGTTAATCTTCATTCGCAAGTACATCATGCAAGTCTCGTTGAATATATGATAGTTCAGATCTGCGTACAGTCTGATAAGATATTGCTTGAAATTCATGATGTTTTGATTGACTTGCTGCTTTGCAGTCTCAAGTCAACGTTCTGTTTGAAAGTTGCAAATTTCAGAATTGTTAAGTTTAGCACGCAAGTATTCAATGTAGTACTTTCAATTGAGTATCTCATCACAATTGCATATGCTCATCACATGATCTCATCACTGATTGCAAAACTTCTCTGACAAGTATGATGTAGATCATTGCAGCTTCTTTTCTTTCGTGATGAAATCAGATGACGTTGCGACTATGAAGTCTTTGCAATCTTGCAGTCAGAACATCAAGAAGTCATAGTTTGTGATGCTCTGCTCTCTAGACTCGCGAGATCAACTAGCACGCTTGCGTGCATCACTTCAATAGTGATCATCATTATGTTGATGTTGATGATCAGAGATTGATCGAGTTTCTCACTCAAGTTTTGATATGCAAAGTTGCAAGACAAGCAGTACATTCTGCATCTTCAGATTCTTTAACTGCTTGCGTACTTCGCTTACTGATTGTCAAGAAATATGATTTGTCTGTTCATTAAATTCTTGCGACTCAAACTTCTCATTTGCATGTTTGAATGCATGATTCTCAGATCTGTTCTGATGAAACGATGAATTCTCAGTATGAAAGAAGTTATCACTTCTTTCGATCGTGCAACTTTTAGTGAGTCACTGCGCGTTTGACATCTTTTACTGAGCAGCTTCGTGCGAATGAAGCAATTAAAACTGTGAGACAACAAGATCTCTTTACATGAAACTGCATAGTAGAAGATAATAAGATAGCACTCTATTGATGATAGAACTAATTGCTAAGAAATGAAAGCGAAAGCTTGCAGAGTTTTCATCTTCTGTCAAGTCGTTACTTCTATTCACTCATTAGTTTCTTCGATCTAATCTCGCGAGCTAGTCTCGCAGACATGCATCGTTCATAGTCAATGAGATGCATTCTCACAAAGGATCATCAGAATGCAAGCAAAGATTAAGTAATAAACTTTGCAGAAGAGCAAAAGCATCATCAGAATGTAAATGAAGATTAAGTAATAAATTTTGCAGAAGAGCAAGAACATCATTAAAACATAAGTGAAGATCAAGTAATAAATTCTGCAGAAAAGCAAAAACATCATCAGAATGTAAGTGAAAATCAAGTAACAAACTTTGCAAAAAAGTAAAAGCATCATCAGAATGCAAGTGAAAATTAAGTAATAAATCTTTTAAAAGAGTAAAAGCATCATCAGAATGCAAGCGAAGATTAAGTAATAAATTCTGCAGAAGAGCAAAAGCATCATTGAGATGTAAACAAAGCTTTTGCAGCAAATTTTGTAAAAGAGTAAGCATTGCAAGAAAATAAATCTGATCAAGAAACAGTATTCATCGACTAATAAACATGTTTCACAGAAGATGACATTCTTTTTTGATGTTTAAATTCTTTGTTTGCTGCTAGTTTAAGTCTGTCAAAGAGATTGAAACATTGATCACTGTGTAATACATACTGAAATACAAACATAACAACTTGCAGATACAATACACTTCAATTAACAATAGACTAGCTTAGTGTTTAAGCTGTTATGCGCATCATGTGAGCGCAGATCTTCAACGTGAGCTAAAGTAAATTCATTATGTTTCAACTTTTACAGTATCACATTCACTGCATGTAACACAACTTAATCTTTCATTCATTTGCTCATCATACTTGATGTGAGTCTTTCAATTTGCTTTCATAATCACATAAGATCATGATTTAGCATTATATGTTTCTTTCAACGAGCATCGTCATCAAGATCGAAATATATTCATTGAACTTAATTTCAGTTGATTGAATCTGCATATTTAACATCAGTTGAGTATGCATTTAGTTTATCACGTTAACTCATCTCACATAGTCAAATATTAACATCAATATTTCATCATCATCATTTATTTTATTGAACTGATTTTATTGACTCATTATAATGACTAGTTTACGTCTCAAAAAGAATATCACTATCAGATATCAGAATTCTCAACTTGATGATGAGTGTTTAACTTTCAGAAACATGACAGAGATTCTTAGAATCTTAAACATTGATAAATATCAGCTGAAGAATTTAACAAATCAAGCTGAGCAATGAACTGAAAAGCACACGTCTACACTCAAGCACATCAGATTTAATGAGAAGTCAGCTATTATTAATGAGCAATTAACATCGTTTCTGTACAAGATCAACATGCTTATGTTCAATGATTTTAAAACAAATCAAATTTTCAACATTTTAGTCACTGTAATTCAATGAATGCTCTACAACAGAAGATGCTTTGAATAGAGATGCGTCAAAAAGATCAACACATCTTTCACTCATACACAAACTAGTTTTACATCATTTTCAGATGATCAATCACTCATCATCATACACAAGATTGTAAAGATTCAACGAGCATCATCTGCATCTGAGTTTTCACAGTTACAAAAAATCATGTCATTTATCAGAACACTTGAAGACGTTGAACTTCATGTAATAATGAATTCACACTTGAATCTGATCACTTCAAAAAAGATCTTGAAAATAAACTTAACTTCAATTGAAGATGTACTTGATCATAATTTACATGATGACAAAGATCAATTTTATAATGTTTCATTTAAGATGTGAATTGAAATTCTCAAAGATGATATCAGCTACATTGAGATGAACACTATCATTTACATCATAGATGACGAAATCTCAAAAATAAATTCAGACAGAACTTTTTGAGCTGCATTACGCGATGTCTTGAATCAATTTAATTATGCTGCTCGCTTTAATGTGACTTATGCTACATCATATTCTGATAGATCAGAAACACATGTATGTAAACAGCGAACTAATAATCAGTGCAGAACTCACAGACAAAACTTCATCAATCTCAGTTTCTCGTCAAGAGCACATGAGATTTATTGATGTTAACAAAAGTAAAAAGATTAACAAAGTGACAAATTGAAGAAATGAGATCAACACATTATTAATCAATCATGAAATGACAATTGATAATTCAATAAATCATGTATATTAATAAAGATTGACAAGAATTTTAGATTTCATAGAGCAGAATTAAATAAACTCTACTCATGTTTAAGAGCAGTCAGCAGTCATTAGCATGAAAGAGAGCGATGCAAATGACACAGCTGTTCTGATTACAACGAAGAATAATGTTAATTCAGCTGACGATGCAGCGAAATCTAATAAATTTATGAAGTGTGTACATTTACAGCAAACTGACAATGAGTGAAGATTTCACGAACGAGAATCAAGTAGTTCATATACTAGATCAACAGCAATTCAAACTCAAAGACATGAAAAAAGTCAAAGTAAATGAGACAATGATCTTGACAATGAATGAGATCAACACGTCAATAATTAATGTTGCATTGAAAGTCAATAGATTGAAAAGATGTGTATAGTAGCAACGTTGAATTGACAAGAGTGAAGATCTCACAAACGAGACTCACATACTCTTAATCTTTTCACGAAAGTGATCAAGATTCAATCATTCAAAGAAAGATGTAACAAGCATCACATTAGTTGATCAAACATTGTCTTATAATAAGTCAATGAAGTATGTGTATGAACGACAGACTAACGACAAGTGATCTTTACAAAGAATGATGAAAGTTCTGAATCATTGCATTCAAAGTGATGAAAGTCTGATGACAAGATGCAAACTTAAGAAAATGACATGTTGATGTCAACTTTAAATAAGTTTAACATTTCAGCTTCAAATGTTGATCAATCAATAAACATAAGTTCAAAATTGAAGTATGATAGTTCTTCATCAAAGAAAAACAAAATCATCAGCTCACATTAAAATTCAACGAGTTGAGTTGAACAACATGAAGTAACTGTATCATCTTCATCTCAGCAGATGAAATCTCAATAAAACATGATGATCTTTGATCATTCAGTTACAGAAGATCTCACAAGAGAGTCAAATCATGCGCGATCAAACATGAATCTCAATGATGATAAAGATAGTGAGCAGAATTTGAAAAAGCATTACGTGAGATGATTGAAATATCAAAGTCGATCTTGTTTCTTGATTAACAAGATTGAACAAACTCATGATGAAGATATCATTGACTGTTACAAAGCATCTTCATGAAGAAGACAGATGACGAAATTATGCTCAATTATTTCTGCATGATCTTAATCATGTTGAATCTCAGTCATGTATACATTTGCAAAGAATGAACACATCACTCTTTTTATATCAAACTTTTGAGATTTTTGTGATGTTTAAAATAAAAATGTTCATGAAAAAAGAATTCAATGTCAATGATATGAATCTTGAAAAGATAAACATGAATGTCAGCAAGATTAAGAATGAAGTATGCTAATTTATTAATAAGACAATAAAGATTCTTGAATTGATTTGTCTGAATCGTTTATTGCACATAGCATATGACGAGATCAACGATGCTCATTACAAGAAGAAGTTCAATGAACATCTGAAAGAAGATACTCTCAGTACATTTCAGTCTAGAGATGCAAAGTGCTCTTTTGATAACAAGTTGAAAATTGAGTGTTCATGTGTGAATGCAAGCTCATTTGCACATCTTATATCATTGAAATTTGTCAATCTAGTTATCATTTTGTCAGTCTTGATCATCAACTTACTAAAGAAGATTTGAATTCATCTCAACAAGAACAATGATTTATTACGTTGACAGATTCATCACGCATATTGTGATGCAAAGATGAACGCGCTAGTCATCAGATTGACATGAACAGATAGAGATCTTCTAATAAAACAAGAGCAAGCTAGTTTTAGTCTCATATATGTGATCACAATAAACATGTACAAGACTCACGTTGCAGCATTGATGAAAAATTGATATCAATTTGAAAGAGCAACTTCTAGATCAAAACAATCACAGTCAATATGACAGCTCTGAAATATAAAATAAGATTGATTGATTGCAAATGAGATGCATAAAGAGATGATTTAAACATTCAAAATCATTAATCTATTTAAAAACATGAATGAAAAATCTTGTAAGTGATTTGTTACAGATACACTCTTTGAATGATCTCTCATACAAATGATGACATGAATAAACATGCTGATGACAGACTCAATGATGAATCAACATGAATCAAGATGAAAAGAAAAAAAGTTCATCGAGTCAATTTGATATACTGTACATACAAAAATTTGAAAAAGATGAACAAAATACATATGAAAATCATCAATCTTCAAAAGAAAGATCATCAAATCATTAAGAAGTACATCAAAAAGCTAAAGATCATGTGTGATACATTATGATTATGACGTGACATCTGTTACGATTCTAGCTACGCATCTTCGTTGATAGCTATGTTGATGACTATGTTGATGACTATGTTGATGACTATCCTGAAAGCTATCGTCGATCGCTCGCCGCTAGAGCATAAACTTGTTTCGAAGTCAACTCTATTCAGGATTAGCTTATGTTCTTCTGAGTCATATAGATAGTCGATCCTTTTCTTCTAGATACTTTCCTTCCTTAGCATTTATATACTCGTTACATTACACTCATATGACTCGCTCTATGCTGATCTCTAACATTATATAAATGCTTCTTCGTTACAGGCGAAGTGAAATAATCTGCATCGATTTCTTCAAATGCTTCTGCTAGTAGTTCTTCAACCCTCTATCGACTTTGATCTAGCGACTTGCGTCCGTGCAGCAGCACTCATCTTTCTTTCCTCGTGAGCTGATTCAGCGAGAATAAACAAAAGATTCGAACTCGTGCGCTGATCAGCGAGTATAAACAAACGATTGAAACCATCCGACTAGATCAAAGATCAGCGAATTAATCGTTCATTCAGATTCGCAAGAAATTCTTCGAATTTGTTGAACAATCAAACGAGACCAGTCATAGAACTGCGTGAAGTCTCTATCTCGAGAAGCAAACCCTCAGTGAGCCTGCTTCAATGACATCGTCAATGCGATGATCTATTCGCTCTCATCGTCCTACTCATCAGTGAACCTGATCATACGTCCACGTGCAACTAGTGAGCCTGCTACAATGACGAGCTCAAAGTCGATCTCTTCGATGAGCAAGTCGATCAGTGAGCCTGCTTCAATGACACTGTCAATGCGATGATCTATCTTCTCATCGTTCTACCCATCAGTGAACCTGATCATACATTCACGTGCAACTAGTGAGCCTGCTACAATGACATCTTTCGTCAATGCGATGATCTATCTACTCACATCGCTCTATCTATCAGTGAATCGATCTGTCGACTCGTTCGCGTGCAACTAGTAAGCCTGCTTCAATGACACTTCTACCTCGCATAGTGAGCCTGCTACAATAGACATTTCGATTCTACACAAGACTAAGAAAATACATTCATGCGAACATGAATCGTTGAAGAGAGAGAATAATGTTACGATTCTAGCTACGCACCTTCGTTGATAGCTATGTTGATGACTATGTTGATGACTATGTTGATGACTATCCTGAGAGCTATCGCCGATCGCTCGCCGCTAGAGCATAGACTTGTTCCGAAGTCAACTCTATTCAGAATTAGCTTATGTTCTTCTGAGTCATATAGATAGCCGACTCTTCCCTTCTAGATACTTTCCTTCCTTAGCATTTATATACTCGTTACATTACATTCATATGACTCGCTCTATGCTGACCTCTAACAACATCAATCTATCAAAGTTTTTCAACTCTTCTCTTACAAATGTGAAATTGAATAAGCATCAAGATGTTGATTGTGAACTTTCATCAATGTTCAATGAACTTGTTAATTTCTCAGTGATGATAATCATTGAACAACTTCAAAAGAATAGAAATAGAAAAACGTAAGAGTGAAGAGCACAAAAGTGCATTGAAAATCAATTTCAAATTAACATCAACAATTGAATAATGAAAGTTTATTGACTCAAAGTACTTAGCACATTCTTGCATCTTGAACAACTTTCAGAGATACAGTTACTTGCATTCTCTGAAGAAGAAGATTGAAAGAAGAGATATGTTCACTTTGAAACAGATCATTTCTACGACTTAAAGAGAGTTGAGTTTCTTTACAAGAAGTACATTCTTGAAATTATCTTTGAGATAAACTGTATCAAGATCAAAGTAATCAATGAATTCATCAATCATGTCTGAAACAAGAATGAGAAGATTGTATTCTGTATCATGAGTTCTATGAATGCACTTATTCTTTATTGAGTAAGTGACAAAGTCTCTACTTTCTGTTAATGTCGTTCTTGAAAGTTATCATGCATATAGTGAGAGAAAACATGTTTGACATGATTACTAATGTCTAATTATGTAGTACTTTTGACTTGTTCTTAAAGTTTCAATGACTTTGATAACTTCAAAATTGTTCAAATTTAAAGTGATGAACATAGTTTGATTGTTTCAAGAAGACTTGAAAAAACTGCAGAAGTATTTAAATGAAAAGTCATCATGCTTTATCATTAACACTATTAAATTAATCAATGTTGATTACAATTTACACAGAGTCAAGAGACTAGTTCAGATTGATTTGAAATGAATGAAGAGAAATCAAGCACAGATCAAGAAAAGAGTCAATCATCTTTAACAACATAAGAAAACTATCACTTATGACTTGCACTGCATAGATTTGCAGATCGAAATACTGATATACAACAGACAGAATCATTGAGCACATCTAATGAACATGACATTGAAATTCAAAACATTTCAAGTTAAAGAATTAATCAAAGATATTGAAGATGATGATAATGATGAAGATGATCACATTGAACTCAGTGACAGAATGAAAAACGACGACTGCACATAAATCACATCGCTTCATACATGTGCATCAAGAAAGCGCGATGTGTTACTAGTTTATCAGTCTATATTATAAATAGTTGTACTCACTCTTTCTTCTTTGACATTCACTGATATATTCATCAAAACTTATTAAAATCATAAAAAAATTTATATAATCAACACTAAGTTCTGTAATTCTTGATGATGTTGCAGATATTGCTTCAATGATTCAACAAATCTTCAACGACACAGACAATATTGCTTAAGCATAATTACAAATTCTCATTTTCGTTCTTTCAAATAGATTCATTTGAATAGCTCATTAAGAAAATCATGACTACTCAATCAACATTGTGTCTGAATGTGTGCAGATCAACAATGATTTGAAGAAGCAGACGCAGTATCATTTCATAGATTAACAACAATGTTCATCTGTACTGATCTTAGCTACGATCATTCTGCATCTATGAAACGCAGCAAAGTTTAGAAAACTTCACTCATCAAAGTAATGAAAGTGTCTGTCAAACATCAGCAATCTTACAATTTGAAATCACGCTTCTATTACATTATTAGTATCAATCATGAAAAGAGATAGATGAAAAACTACAAGTAAGAAAAGTGCACTCTTCTTAAAAATCATGAATCTTGAAGTTCAAGTCATTTACATGAAAATGTGCACTTGAAAAGTCTTCTCATACTTGTCAGACATTTACACACTGCAGATGATGCAAACATAAATGCAATCAATGAAGATCTGAAGTACAAAAGTATAGAAATGTTTTCTCAGAAAAGAGAAAAAGTGTTGTTGATGTACATGAAGAATGCATGATACTTTATTTATATCATACTTTGACTCAAAAGTTGACTTGACTTCTAATGTTCAAAAGTTGAGTATCAGCTCGCTCATTTGCAAATTTGCATCAACACAAGTAATTCATGTTTTGTGATGATGACTCACTCAAAACTCATCATCATGAATACAGAAGTCACAATTTGCAAGATTTAAACTCATGAAAGTCATTTGCAAAGATTCTGACTTGAAGAGTGTACTGATTACAATCATCGCAATTGATTATCAACGAAATCAACAATGTAGTTGCTTGATTGAAGAAGACACAGATGCACTTTGCTTCATCATGATCATAATAGTCAAGTTTTATGATCTTTGAGTGATTATCATTAAGATATTAAATGCAATCGAGAATGTTAAATTCAATGACTTTCATATATCTTAAAGATTACATGATGATTAATGACATCAAAGCAGACATCATGAGTTCAATGAATCTGTCTCACAATTCAATGAATCATACATCAGTTAAACTTACGAAAACGACAGATTGACTCTGAAACATCATCTCATCAGAAGCTATGAGAACTCAATCATCAAAGTTGCACATCAAAAGATGAAATGCTTTCTTTATATATTATATATATATAGCTAGAATCATGACTATATACAGCTTATCAAGACATACAAGACATTATCACTTATATTTGAGTAACTGTCTTGCTTTGCTCATTATTAATAAAAAGTTTTACTGCTTGATCTTGCGCTTCGTCATCAATCACTCATTACATGCACTAATGTGATGAATTGACTCAATGAGATTATTCTGATCGCGTTTCTCAATATCTTCATGATTGCACATGTCTAAATCTTGCAAGAATGTTTTCTTCATGTTTCTTGCATGAGATGAAATATGCAAGCTAAAGTTATTCAATCATTGCATTTTAACAAAGCTGTAAAGTATCTGTTTGCAAAAAAAATCATCTTCTGCAAGATCTTAAAGCTACTTTTGTTGTATATTATAGAAAGTCTGAATAATCTTGTCTCTTTGAAGATAGTAAATAAATACTCGATACAATTGAAAATCTTGAATGTTCATGTCATGTTGATCAATGAACTTTGACATCACGCTCAACATCATCAACTCATGAACATGAAAGAAACTTTCTGTCACTGAATACTCTGCATTTGTTCAAGAACTTGTAAATCACAACATTAAATTTCTAACAGCAATTGCGTTGAATGAAAAGAGAGATTTTGCAAAACAATGTCATTATACAATCATGAAAACGAAATCTTTCTATCTACTTTTTGTATAAAGCACATGACTCATTTTCTTCACTGCAAAATGCGATGCTCACAATCTCTTCATACATACTGAGTGTTTCTTGATCTTTGATCTCACGAGTTAACAAAGATTTTCAATTTCAAAAATTACATTCAATGTGCTTTTGTGATTCAAGTATGATGACAGTTTAATCAATCAAGTCAGACTTTAATGTTCTGTTAAGATGCTAAAAAAGTATCAGCGTATTTGCTTTAAAATCAGTTAAGCACACGTAATTGATTTAACTCAAGATCGAAGATCATGGAAAGTCAGTTCATAGAATCTTTCTAGCAACTGTGTCAGATTACTGCAAAGCTCAGTTCTCTGATGAGTGAAATCATTTACTTGCACATCAAGCGAAGATACAAGTCAAAAAGATGACATTTACAACGCTTTCACAAATGATCGATTTCATGTACATCGATATAGTTAACTGATCTCAGATTCATGATTTTGAAAATAATAATGAAATTGCAAAAAGCTAAATGAGTTATTGAATTTGCTGCAAACAATAAATATGTGATTACTTGAGATCTTGCACACTATGATTGAGAACAAGATCATTGAAAATGCAATAATTTAAATCAGATCAGATAATGTGAAATTGATTCAAGATATTGCAAAGAATGTTAACGTGTCAAGTCTAATCAGTCATTGCAATGCATTTATAGCGAATAATTCAAGCTTTGTGAAGACTGCAAGAAGTTAAAAGTAGCGATGAAAATGATGAAATCAATAGAAGAAGAGTTTGAGCTGTTGTTGATATAATGTCGAAGAATGAGAGAATGAGTCATCGTTGAAAATCTAGAGTGAGTACAACGATGACATTCATTGTAGCAACGCTTCATACTATAATCTGTCTATAAATAAGTCTCTGTAAATATATATAATATACATAAATAGAAGAATCGACATATGCAACATAAGCAACGAAAGTGAGATTCATTTCAGAGACATATGAACGAACGCAGATTTTATCGACAAAAGCAGAACTCAGTTAGGCGAGCTAAGCTTAAATCTCGATTTTATTCAGCTTTAAGCGACAAATGTTTCTTTCGCTAAACTTTAAAATTTAGTTCACTTTACAAACTGCAAAAGTAAGAAGTATTATACACGCTTTTTGTAGAAAAAGCGGTTTTATTCTGACTCTATCTTCAAGACTGTTTTCGCTAGCAATGAGACATGAGTATAATTTAGCATTTGTCGCTGAATTCATAGTCTGCATCTGTGAAAAGCAGGCTGATAACAAGATTAGTCGTGAGATTGCAACATTTGAGCTTCTGAAAGTGCTTGCTATCATGATCTCAGCGTTTAGCTTTGGTTCTGCTCAGATGTCTGCTAAGCGACGACGAATGAATAAAACAACAAAGTGAACAAATAACAATCAAGGAGAGGCTCGTTGATCTTTGAACGACGATCGTATTGCAGAAGTGCTCAGCCACTGACTTTCTATGAGTCTCAAGAACGAAATGAATCAGCTCATTGCAAAATTGAAACAAGAAGTCGGTAGAGCTGATTCTGTTGCTTTGACGCAGGTCATGATTCCTTCTCTTAGAAATCTATCACAAGTCATGCATGACCAAGCTATTTCTCTAGTGAAGAAGAACTATCAGGAGCTATGTAAACAGGTTGTAAGCCTCTATGTCTTCCGCTATGTTTGCAGAAAACCTCAACGGTCTCTCAATTGAATTCGTCCTAAGAAAGGCTGCGAGTGTAAAGAGTGCGTACACCTTGACCTTTTCCTGAATTCGCCTACTAGGCAGACAATGGGATTCACGACCACTGGCTCAAAACGGAACCATATTGAGGATCGCGTTCGTGGTTTAAACGAAATCCGCATGTCCGGGAAGAAGAATGATAGAGCTTCACACACGCTGATTCTCATGGATTGGTGACAATCAAGCCATGATGCATGAAGTAGTCGCTGCTCATCAGCTCTTGCTTCAGTCAAATAGTATTGGCATCAACAACTTGAAACAGCTTCTTGGTGACAAATATGATGAGCTTGTCGACTTGCGTCAGGTTAAGCTGACCGTTCCAGCAGTTGCTGCGCCATGAACTTCTTCCAGCACGAAGTCTCAATTCAACATAATTGATCTTGACGAAGAGTGATAGCTGACTCCTTGTCAGTTCTTGCCTAGTGTTTATGTTTTCAGAGAGTTTTGATCAGTCCTGTTTGAAAGATTGAAGTACCGCTTATTACAGAGTAATTTGTCATGATTTGCTTGCGTATATATTCAGGTATTCGATCAAGCATCTTAACATCTCCTCAGCAATCAAGATGTTGGGCAACTAGTAGACCTTCTGCATCGTTCTGTAAAATTTTCATTCCCCCATCGTTTTTCTAAATCACCACCGCTTGTCCCAGGGGTTTCAGAAAGCCCGCAAACAACAATCGACAGTCAGGCCGGCCAGGTCAGCTATCAGACTAAGCCGCGACTCGGTTATGAAAGTAATTTTTTCACTATATGAATAAGTTTCTTTGCCCAGTTCCTCTTATCGCACAAGCTTTGTAATTGAACGCGAGAAAACACTTATACTATATAGCAAATCGAATAGTCTATTTGTTCAATCAAATATCTCTGTGAAGATCGATGGTTGTTTACTGGTGTTCTGCACTCTAATGATTAGTCGCTACAACTCGCTTTCAATACTTTAATGTGCTCAAAGTTTCTTTTGATAACGGATGAAGGCTCTAAGAATGGTATGCTTGGCATTTACACCACATCTTTACCCTGTTGCAAGCTCTGCTAAGGAATCGTGCGAGTTGTCTGGATAGGAGCCTGGCACGCCTGGGGTTAACGGGCGGGATCGTGGGTAAAAAGGCACGCAACGTCCCATTCAGCACAAGATTATGCTCTTTCAATTTTGACACATTCATTCAATTGTGTCATCATTGTAGTGGAGCTCGCAGTGTCTTCACACCAACGTTTATTAGAAGGTGTGTCCTTGCCCTGACATTTCTGCGAACAAGGTAAGGCTTCTGAAAAGTCGGCTTTGGGAAAGGTAACTCACGCTTGGGCCGGACTGAGGGCGGTGACTGAATCATGCCTCGAAGGATTGCACGACTCGAATATCTGGTCCACTTGGAGTGCTGGCGGGTTGCGCAATCTCGCACTCGTCTAATTCTTTCAAAGTGTCGCCCGAGCATGTCACCGTGCGGTCCACCAAATGGTCGTGGCGCATTCTAGACTTCAGTCTTAAAAGCGTAGCCGTTGGCATAGTCGATAACTCAACGTAAGGAGCTCTGTTCAGAAGTTTCGTCAAATGGTTCAGTGAGTTTCGTTGATGCTGAGGTGAAACCCTAGCCCGAGAATTTCCTGCCGTGAAAAGGGACCGGAATGCAGTCATCGAGTTTGCCACTATTGCAACGCAAGCTTTCAAGCCAACCCACAAATCGATTCGAAGATCATCTTGTTGACCATTCTTAAGCTCGTGGCCAGCGGCTCTGACAATATTGGCTATGATGGCAAAGACGCTAAGACAGAGAAGAAATTCGAGTTCGACTTTTCGACGAAGGTTGATTTGAACGCTCCAAAGCAATAGAACAGGTATGGAGATCATTAAGAACAGTCAGCGGACTGCAAGGTTCACATAATTCTATTAGCGGTTTTTTTACCCAGAATATCTGTTAGTATTGATAGAACAACAGATACATAGAGGGCTGCGGCTTCGATCTTCTGAATAGAGGGTTTTGAGAAACAGCTCTCTGTTGGTTACAGAAACTGTTCAGTATGCCACAGTCAAATGTTCTGGCTGGTTCGCTTACCTATGATATGAACATCGAACGTCGAACAAATCATGAAAGGTGTGCACATGCAAACAACCGCACAAGGTATAGTAAAGATGGTAACACACCACCACCATATACGAAGTCTGTCTGTTCGTTGCAACAAAATTCGAAAGAAAAACAAGAATGAGAACTTGACTGGAAACGCTGGCATACAGGAGAATAATAGAAGAAGTCAGGAAAATAAGGTTCTTCACATGTTGCTGCACCAGATCAGGAGGCGGATATTCTACACCAGCCCCTACATTGATAGAGGTTTGACCATAGGATAGAGCAACCAACCGGCCACAAGTAAAATCGTGGCTAGAATGAAGAAGCCGTCGTCGACGAAGAGCCGATGAAATTTGCTGATTTTAGTGTACAGTACCCCGCATTAAGTCACGGTCGCGCGCTCCCCAACCAATACACCCCCCACCTGCATCAACCATTGAACCATCAAATTCAGCTGGGGAACTTCAATATTTGGGCTAGTTATTTAGTAGTATATGACTTATAATTCCCCGATCAATATTTAGTATGCCAGCCCTTCGCTATAATTAGAGCTTCACATCTGCGTGGCATACTGGAAATTAGCCCCTCTATTACCTTCTCCCGTATGTTCCCCCAGGTCTTCTGTAAAATCTGAAACAGTTGAGTTTCAGCTTCCTCGCCTTTATCCTTCAATTTATTCAAATCCGAATAGACTTTATAGACTTTCTTCTTCAGTAGAACTCAGAGATTTTCGATGAGATTCAAATCGAAACTGTACGAAGGTCACTTCATGACTTCTATACCCATTTTCTGAAATCAGAGCTTCGATTTCCTGACTCTATGTATCGAAGCGTTATTCTGCATGAATACTAGTTCTGACTTTCATATGTCAGCCAAATTGTGATTCAAAATCTGAATGTAGAAGACTGCTGAATAGCCGTGTTTTTTGAATTCGAAGTCTCGATCAAGCAGGTATAAATTCGATCTTTCAGAATCTCAGAAAGCTTCTCAAATCATAATGAAAAAGAACTTTCCACTGGGAATTTCCATTACTTTATCTCTATCCCATTTCTGTTTGAGAATTTCAAACACTCATTCTGATGTTTTACCTGATCCTCGAGTCACGGATGCTTCATCCGACCAGATGATATTGTCTCATTGATTCACGATTCAATTCTTATGCTTTTTAGCTCATTTTAACCGAAGCAGAGCAACTTCAGATGTTAATTTCGATCGTCAAAGAGCTAGTCAGTGAGAAATTTCGTGAGCTCGTAGTGTTGCGTTGAGAGTTCTCGCGTTCAAATCGATCCCAATGTTCGTTTTCAGCTGTCTTCAGATGATTTTAGGCTTCGATCGTAACTGACGTAACAGTATTCTAGCTGCTCAAGAAATAATTGATAAAGACCTTTCTGATCTGAGTTTATTGACTTCGAAGAATGCAGTGCAAAGTCTTTCTAAAACTTCATTTATGATGGTGCGAGAAACGTTCAAATTGCGACTGATTTGAGTGAGTGTAGCTTCTAGCTCAGCTTGCCTCGTAATTTTCCCTTTAGTCAACAAATCGAGCTTCTTTCTTGAGATCTTATTACCAGAAATTGTAGTTAACGAAGCTTTTCTGAGCATGGTGAATGTGATTGAAGAAGGTTGATTGTTTTGAAAATACGCGATTTTACGTGTTTTCGCTTAAGTGACCGTGACTTTTTGCAGAGTACTGTATATGCGCCCGACAGCTATCAGAAGCGTTATGCTCAGAGTCACTTCAGTCATGATCTACTCGTCTTTGCTTTAGTACGATTGTCGACGATGGTCTCGCGATGAAGCCTCATCTCAAAGTCAGCGACATTTATTTTCTGGTCAGTGTCTGTCATCTTAATTCTGCTTTTCTCGAAATAGAAAAGGCGCACCAATATTGAGTTCTGTGTGAAGTCAGGAATTAGCGTATGCAGAAAGCTATGAATTTCTTGACATCGCAATTGTCGCGCCCCCGCCCAAATTTACTATTGAATTCAGACATTCTTGACATTCTCAAATCTCAACGCTCTATTGAATAAATCAATAGAAAATTCAAAACAGGTAAATTTGAAGCTGTTCAAATCTTTCACAGTGCTAACATTCTTTTAGCCTTCTCGACTCTCAAAGCCATCATGTCATCGTCACGTCAAAGTCAGAATCTATCTCTGAAGAATTCACTCATTCTCTCAAGCATCTCATCAAGATCGAAGAAACCTTCTGACAAAGTCAAAGCAGACGCTGCTGACAAAGTCAAAGCAGACGTTGCTCGTAAAGTCAAAGCAGACATTGCTGCTAGAATTATTGTAGAGACTGCTGTCAAAGCAAACACTGCAGACGCTGCTGTCAAAGTCAATTGTCTTCGCAATTTCAAGAGATATATCATTAATAATTCAAAAGCAGCGAAGAAAGCACGCAAGATTTACATTGCTGAGCTTCAGTGATGAATGAATGCTGCAGATCGTGTCAAAGCTCAGATAGAACAAGAGAAAAGAGTTCAATCTGCAAAGATTGCTTGATTTGATGAAGAAGAGACTTTACATCATCATAAAGAGAAAAGAGAAGTTAAAGACATCATCAACGAACTTTTTACTTCAAATATTGAGATTATGAAGTTGAAGAATTGAATTGTTGATTCAACGCTCAAGATTTTCATCTGTCTTCAAGTCAATAAATGAATTGAATGATCAACTTTCATAGAAACTCAAACTAGTAATTTCTTTAATATATGAGACTTTAAGCAATTGCTGAAGAATGCAATCAGCAAAAAAAATGATCATAACAAGAAATGAAAGATGTGAGATGATAAAATCTTTTTACATGAAACTGTGTAGTAAAAGATAATAAGATAGCATTCTATCAATAATAGAACTAATTGCTAAGAAATGAAAGCAAAAGCTTTCAGAGTTTTCATCTTCTGTCAAGTCATTACTTCTATTCATTCATTAACTTCTTTGATTTAATCTTGCAAGCTAGTCTTGCAGATATGCATTGTTCATAGTCAATGAGATGCATTTTCACAACTGCATTCTTTCTTAAAGACTTGATCTTTAAGTCTTCATAGCATTGTATTGTCTTCTTGTAGTTGATTGTGTAGTTATGACTTCTTCAGCATTCTAACATCTGTGTAAAAGTGTTGTGAATTGATCATGCTAACAAGCATAAACAAAGCTAGTGTGAGATTGTTAATATTAATTCTTCAGCTTTGCTTTCTTTCTTTCTTTCTTTTCTTCTTGTCTTGTCTCAGCATACTTTTTCGTGAGTACTGCTCTTTCAAACTGATCAAGCATGAAATCTGCTATGCATATCTTGCATAGCTTGCAGCTCATGATATGAGCTTCTTTTGTTGCAACGTTGTTGTGATGCAAGTCAGCTCATGAATTAACATAAGTGACATAGCAGTATCAACATCATCATCATCATCATCACTATCATGATAAGTAGCAGCATTTGCGCTCACTGAGATCATGCTAACATGCTCGCGAAGTCTGCTCATTTTCTTGAGATGTACATTCTTCTTCACGTTGTTGTCGCTGCAACATCTGTCACGTTTGCTTCTTCTGCTTCTTCTGCTTTTCTTACGTCTGCTGCATTGATGACTGAACTCATGATCTTTGATAGACATATCTATCTTTGCATGTTTCAATAAATGCTGATGTATGTTAAATCATCATGATCAGAAAATCTGATGCTGTCGCTGCGTTCATCATCTGAGCGTAGTGATAATTCACATGTGTTGTGCTCTCATTGAGCGTGCTCGCAAATGCAAGCACTGCTTCAAAGAAAAGCATGATTGCGTGATGAATCTAGTCTCGCGTTCTCTTCAGCTGATGATGCATTGCGCTGCATGAGTGATGATTCAACATCTCATCGCTCACGCTTGAGATCATCTTGCTCTTCATCTTCAATAATGAAAGAGTGAGTAGTTTTTCTCTCAGCATGTGAGATTGTATTCAACAGTTGAGTAGAGATTCTTGTTTTTCTCATTCTCATCATTAAATCTGTCATCAAGTTA
>JAABUH010001350.1_pt1 | contig 28255 bp, 24 predicted proteins | sample 5559121 | NCBI WGS metagenome assembly JAABUH01 (sample SAMN10711871, study PRJNA513364) | rock metagenome | isolation source: Antarctica rocks | place: Antarctica: Victoria Land, Battleship Promontory nord | collected 2015-12-28
TTATGGCTGCCATCCCAGGTATAGGGCCACCTTACCTGTTAGGGTACTAGGGAGCCACGGGAGATGACTAACCAGGCCAATGGGGACCTGGAGATTAATATTTAGATTTCCTAGTGCGAGGTAGAGAAACTGTGCAGTAAACAAATATTTTGGTGGGGTGCCTAAATAGGCTTAGCTTCCTTAATCCTGGGATGGCAGCCATAACGACGGTTTAAGGGATAGTCTATCCCTTTGCCCGATGGTTATGGAGCGACCCTAAATATAGTATCAGATCACCACCACTAGTAAGGATATCCGGCTAGTTAGTAAGCACCGAACATTGTTTGTTTGTTTGTTTACTTTACCTATCTGATCTGAATAGTCTCGAAGCTCTCCCAAAAATGCCCCCACGAGGCTGCGAGTTTGACGTAGCAGAAGAGCCGAATACTGTACCCGTTACACTACGAAAGAAGGTTGATAAGAAAACGAAGCGCCCAGTTGAAGAGTTATTAGAAGAGGTACCTTCGGTTGATTCGAACTACCAGCCAATTTCAATTCCACCTCAAATCATCGCTGAACACATCAACAGTAACGCTATCAAGATACAGACTGAAGAGAAGAAAAATACTGAAAATTTGACGTTTTCTCATCTCTGACATCTCATCAATAAATACGAAATTGAAACTTTTATAGACATTCTTCTCTATATGAGTGTATATCGTTGCTCAGAATACGAGAATTATTGAAATATCTCTAGTGTCAGATTCTTCTATATCGAAATTCAGAATGCAATGAGTTGCAATCGATTTGAGCAAATTCTACGATACTGAAAGATCTCTGATTCAGACGAAATTCTCGACTTCAAAGACTCTGATTTCTGAAAAAAGCTTGAGTCGTTGACTACAGATATACAAGCTAGTAGTCAATGATATTGAAAGTTGAGTAGAAACGTTTTCGTAGATGAGCAATTGATAGATTTTTGAGATCGAAGCAAACACTTCATGCAGCTCAGTACTAAGATCATCAATAAGAGCTTCAAGATTTATAGTCTGTGTGATGAGAACTACATGTTAAACTTCTTGTTCATCTTTGAAGATACATTTTATCTTCTATTTTTCACATACAAATTTGTTGAGAACTTCAATTTTCAACTATCAAAATGACTTGAAGATGACTCTTGAGATACTTTGAGAAACTCTCAAGAAAACTATCTCAAGAAAATCTTGAAGAAGAATTCTGTCGTGTAACATCTGCAATTTGTAAAGAGTGACAGAGACAGATTTTAGCGCTTTTAGCGATCAATATTTCAAATATTCATTTAATCTCATGTTTCAGATTTGCGTCACTTTTAGCTGATGCATATTCATAAAAGCATCAACATCTTTAGAACTTCTAAGAGCGCAATATGCTTATTTATCATTTGATTCAACAAATACGATCTTGACATTTGTAGCAATTAGAATCGCAATGTTGAATAATATCATTGAAGCTTGTAATTCACTATTATCTTTGCATGATCTTTCTTCATTAGAATCATCATCAATGATCAAGCTGTCAACTGCGCAATTATCATACATTGCAAACATAGCTTTAATGTCACACAGACTGCTCAAAGTGTTCAATGTATCTTTTGTTCTTTAGTAATCAATGTCATCATAGACATCTTGATCATTCTTCTCAATATTGTCACTCTTTTCTTATTGTGCATTTGCATCACTTCTAGCACTATGTTCTTTCATGACAACATTTGCAACATAAGCGCTTGCACATTCTTGAGCAAAATGTTCAAAGTGTTCAATCAGTGCGCTTGCATCACTATCAGTATCATGTTTTCTCATGTAAGCACATGTGACAGAAGTGCTTTTGCAGTATGAAGCAAAATATTTACTTTGTTCGAATCATTTGATTATAGTGACTACTTGTAATGATCGAGTCTACTAGATGAATAAACGAGATCTATAAAAGTGATATGACAATGTGATATTCTAAGCAGACACAGAATGAGTATATATTATCATAGAGCTAATTATTAAGAAGCTCTCGATAACTTGAGAGAATCAATCAACTATAGAGAGTTTGTCAAGCATTGTCAAGTCAAGCATGACATAACTCATAACATATTAAGTTGAAGATATGACGTAGTCTAAATGATGTCTTGACAAAGTCATAAAGTTTCAAAGCTAACTTAGATCTGATCTTTGATTCAATCTTTGACTTTAGTCTCTGATTTAATTTCTATGTGTCAATTCATCATGACAATTGTTTTCTTTTCTAAGTGAGTTCATTCTTAACTTTAATAATTAATGTCTTTGTTTACTCTGATAAATGATGACGCGCACTCATTGATTCACTCTAGAAGCTCTCGATAAAAATCTTCAAATCTCTGTGAGAAAACAAGAAAAAGAGAAACTTTTGATTGAATAATGATTTATCTTCAATTATAATGCATGTAGATGACATTATAAATAGTATATGTGATGTGTAGTTGATGTAGATGACAGCAATGATGACGTGTAAATAATGCATAAGCATTGTTTATCTTTTGAGTAAATGATATTGTTGAAATGATAGAGTGTAAACAAGAGTGAATAATAATTGTTGATTTGTTTATCGCTCTTTCAATTTCTCTCAACTTCTCATTTTCTTCAACTTCATCTTTTTTTAATCACAATTATATTTTTATCATTGTATGATTACTTTTGACAAACTTTGAGTATATCTGTATCATAAAAGTAAGAGATTTAAATCATGAGTCGTGAATGCGCAGTGATGCTCAAAAAGAATCATAAGATGATAAAGTTAATTGATGATTGAGTCAAGATTATTACAAAAGTAAGTGATGTTACAACTTGAAGTTTCATGACTATTACTGCAACTAACAGTATCATAAGTTTGCTAAAAAAACATTGATTAAATGTAATGATCATGATGCTGCTGATGCTGCTGATGCTGAATCGCTTATGATGATGCAAACATCATCAAATTCTGATTGAAAACTCATTGCTTCTACTATTTAAACTTTCAAGTATGTCTCAGTTATCAAAGAAAAAATTCAAAAGACAATGAGAAAAGAAATGATTGTTAACGTTTCATTGATGATCTTGCTGAACTCACAGACTTTGTGAAATCAAAGAATGATGATGAGATTCACTTATTTCACTTCTTGATATCATTATTGATGCTTTTCAGCTGTCAATTGTGAGAATAAGCAAAAGAAGCATTGTTAATCTTGAAACTTTAAATAAAATAATTTATATAAAGTGTGCTTGAGTTTTACACATCAAGAATAAAACATCGCTGTGTGATATCATCTTTCAAAAGAAGACAATGTACAAGAAGTGTGTTCATTATGCAAGTAATGAAAGTTTCTGTATTGCAGTGAATATACTTATCTGATACATCTGCTAAATGCTCATGATTCAATATTTAGATTCTTGACATTTGCATTTCAACTGTCAATGAATTCTTTTGTCTGCAAAATATTCATGATAATGCGATTGAGAATGAAGAAGAGAACATCATTTTGAAGATATTCACTGCTCATCAGAAAATTCTTTACAAGAAGTTGATAACAGCAACTCATGTGAAGAATCATCTTGAGAAAATTCACAAATTCAAGTCTTTAAAGATTCAAAAGCTCATTCTCAAAAAAATGATGATTATTAATGACATTGTCAAAGAAATTCTGAATGTAAAGCGCTTTGCAATACATTTAATTTTGATTATATATTGTTTTGTTAACATTTTTAATTGTTCTGATATATTTTAGCATAATTTGTCGTCTTTTAAATCTCTGTCTTCACATCTCAATGTAAATCTGACAATGAAAAAGAAGAAGAAGTTTGCAATCTTGTCTTGTGTGAAAGATGTTTAATGACGTGATGATTGCATGATGTTTATTGTGTCGTGATGATTGCGCTTTCTTGTCGAGCGCATTTGAGCATCTTTACGCTTTTTTCTTCTGTCTGTTGATTTACATATGTGATCGCTTCATTAGAAAGCGAAACTATCATAATACAGTGATTCTTCTTTTCTAATAATGAGTTTATGCTTGAAAGTGAGTGATTATGCTTTTCGCTCATGTTTCAGCCTTGTTTCAAAAGCTTTTATAAGCTTCAAGACATCTTTCATATTTTCGCTCAATATTCATTGATTATATTCAATGAGATATTCTTTTCATTGTATCTTATAATATAAAATTCTCTTTCTTTTTCACTTTTGTAAAATCTTTTTTATCTTTCATTCTTGCTCATCATCAATAAGCTTGAGTACAAGATAATCAAGTATAAAGTCATTGTTTAATCTATGATTATATGATTCTAAAAGAAATATATGAAAGACAAAATGAACTCTATAAATGATTGAAAGATCAAGATAATATGTCTGCTTGTTTATGAATTCTTGTATATGAAAGAACTTTATCATTTTATTTAATAACTTCTTGCTTAACTTCTTCTGCTTCAGATTTTTTGCTGATAGCATGATTAAATCATCAACATTAAAGAACTTAAACTTATGTTTTCGATTATAGTACTTTGTCTGAGCATCGATCGCGTTTTATCATTATTGCATCAACATGTTTTGCAACATTTCAACGCGTTTTTTTGCTGCTGACACTTCTTCTTTCATGATATCATTCTCAATGCATATGTCAAAGATTGACTCATAATCATACATGACTTTAAAAGAATTACAGCTCAATGAAGAGTGCTTCATCTGATGATACATGAACTCAACTACAAGTAAAAGCATAGCTCAGTTATCTTGCTTTTCTGAACGATATACTCATAGATAATGTTTCAACATTTGATTCTGTCATTCTGTTTAATCGTCTGTTTGCGAATGAAAAATGATGCTTAGTCGTCGTTTCATCTTGACATGATAGCAGATCTCTGATCAGAACGCACTGATAAATAGATTATTTCTATCAATAACTATATCATTCAATATCTCATATCTTAAAGCAATTTTCTCAAAGAACAACTCTGTTAACTTTATAACAGTCAGAATTTTCTTCATAAACAGATAATGCATCATCTTCATGTAGTGATCGACTATCATGAAAATCGAGTCATACACGACTTCTTTTCATTTACTAAACGACAGATCTGTTATGAAATTCATAGTGATTTCTTTTCATAAATCTGTGAGTCAAAATAATGATCTCAACTCATCATATGATAGATGATATTTCACCTTTACTCTCTGACAAATGTCACAAGTATTTATATACTCTTTGACATTCTTGATCATACTTTTTCAGTAATATTTACAATTTAATAGCTCGCTGATCTTGTCAGCATCAAAATGTCTTACTAACGAGTCATCATAATGATGTTTCAACAACTTTTTTCTGACAGAAAGATCTTTTGAAACATACAATGATTCATTGTATTCTATTATTTCTTGACTATTCAATGTTCAAACTTCGACGTCATTCTTTCATATACTTGTCATTTCGTCTGCTTTTAATCTCACAGCAAATTCATCTTCTTGCTATAAGATCTTGATGAGCTCGACTATGAATTTACTACTGAAGTTGTATATTGTTTCATGAATTGTCAATACTTTGACAATTGCATGTGAAATGAGTTGTTTGCAATCAACAGTTTCAGCAACAGAATTAAGCTGTTTCTCAGCTACGTTGCGATCTCTATAAGTTAATGTTTCAACGTCTGTACTTCTTGAAGTTGTTGATTCAAGTTGAGAAATTCTATCTTTTGAGAAATGTACTTCATCTAAATGCATTTCTCGCACTGCTAAAATCATAATTTTTAGCAGCATACTTCTGACATGCATTGCTGAACATGTATTCATGTTTTCATTGACATTGTGAACAAACATCTTCTCGACTTCGTTAATCACTCATGTACAGTAAATTTCATCTTGCAATCTGCTTTCAACATGTTTCGCTGAATATTTTCGTTTACTGACATTGTGAACGAACATCTTCTTGACATCGTTAATCACTCATGTTCATCAGTGAGTTTCATCTTGCAGTCTGCTTTTGACATGTTCTGCTGAATATCTTCATTCACTGACACTGTGAACGAACATCTTCTCAACATCGTTAATCACTCATGTTCATCAATGAGTTTCATCTTGCAGTCTGCTTTCAACATGTTCTGCTGAATATCTCTTCATACTTATACTGTGAATGAACATCTTCTCAACATCATTAATCACTCATGTACAGTATAGTTCTCTGATTGCTATGAATATAGAGCTATTTAAGCTTTCTATTCTAGTCAGCTTTCGCTGCAGAGTAAGCAGCAAATGATTTGCAAAGATGTTCTTATTCTTATAATCAGATTGTCTTGATGATGCATTGATTAAGTTTGTCTTTTCTGATCTATGTGTTATTTCAAAGTTGCAGATCAACAATTTCATGACTCATCTGACTTGTTTTTCATTTAGCTCTTGAACATTCATAAAATTCTTTAGATTATTATGATCAGTCAGAACTTCAACAGTATGATAACTGTTTTTCACATAGTGTCGTCAATGTTTAAACATTATTACTATGACTAGAAGCTTCTGATCATATGTCTCATAATTTCTTTCAACGTTTATCATTATTCTGAATCAGAATGCAATTGAATGTCACTGATTTTCATCATCTGACTGAGACAAAATACTTGCAACTGCATAATTGAATGCATTGATCTCGATGTGTATATGTCGCTCTGAGTCAAAGTGTCTTAGTATAGATGTTCTAATAAAGACGTCGCGAAGCTGATTAAAAGCTTGTTTCACTTCGCTTGATCATATGAATGAGCTCATTTTTACATCTTTTACACTATCTTTCAGCAATTCTGTTAAAGACTCTGCTATCTGAGAGTAATGATGTATAAAACGTCGATAGAAATTGATGAATCTCAGAAAAACTGATATTTCTTAATACATCTTTGATTTGAATCATGTTTTGATGATGTTTATTCTACTTAAGTTTATTGAAACGTTCTTGATAAATATGACAAATTCTAGAAAGTTCACTTTAGTGATGAAGAATTCACACTTCTTCAAGCTAGCATATAGCTTGAACTTTCTTAATCTTTCAAGAATCTGCTTCACATGATCTACATGATCAGTCTTCTCTACAAAAAAGATTAAAATGTCATTCAGATAAATAACACAAAAGTCATTTAAAAGTTCTGTCAAGATCTTATTAATATAAATCTGAAAGATGACAAATGTATTGATTAAATCAAATGACATGATCATATACTTGAAGTGATCATAACGAGTATGAAACGTCGTTTTTCACTCGTCTTCACATTGAATTCTGAAACAATGATAGACATTTTTCAGATTTAACTTAGTGAACTGCTTGATTTTACTGAATCTGTCTAGAGTTTCACTAATTAGAGACAGTGAATGACGATTTTTGACAGTGATCTTGTTCAGATCTCGATAGTTCATGCATAAATGAAGACTATCATTCTTTTTGAGAATGAATAGAATAAACGCGTTAGTTGAACTGATGAAGTGCTTAATTCATTCTTTCACTAAAACATCGTTTAAATACTGTCTCAAAGTCACTAACTCTGTGTTCAACAAATTATACAACGATTCATATGATGATTCTGCAATGATTTTGATTGTATGATCATGATTTTCATGCAAAGACAGTTTGTCTGCACTTTCTGTCAAAAATACATCTTCATACTCTTTTAATTCAACAAGTAGAGTCTGCATTTTGAGTGCATTTGTGATACAACTTGTCACGTTATTCATTGCTTTCACTTAATGTTCAATGATCAACTTTTCAACGACGTTGATCATGACAAAAGCATACACAGTAGACTCATCTTGTAGAGCTTTCATAAAATCTTCTGCGATGAATAATTTGAATGCATGCTCATTCATGTCAAAACGTCATGTTCTTGTGATCATGTTTATTCAAATACGCTTGAATTGCATACTTGATATACTCAAAATCAAGAAAGATTCTTTCTTGTCAATAACATAAAAGATATTTATATCTTTTTTCTCTATGCTTCAGATATCTTTCAATCAATAACACATTTTATAGACGTCATAACAATAAACATTCTGATTATTCATTCAGATAAATCTTGAGAGATCGACGTTCAATAATGACATATTTTGCTTAATGATGAAACGTTAACTAATCACGTTCATCTTAACATTGATATTTATGTGAATCTTTGTTTCTGTCTTCTAATCTCTCTGAATTACATGCTGTTTATATATAAAAGTCTTTACAAAAAGAACTTCTTGTTTTTTTCTTGATGATTTGAAGCATTCATTGAGAGCTTGTTTTTTCTTGAAATCTTGAAATGATTCATATGTAACATCAAATCGATAAGTACTTGATTTGCATCAGATTCTTTTGATCTATTCTTGATCTTTTCATCTTTATAATCAATAAAGTAATGACTTTTTTAATTGCACATATAGCACATTATATTGAACAAATTCTTGCTATAACATGACGAAGTGTGTAAGCTTATCTTTGACGAAGAGTCAGATCTGATTGATTGATGAGATTTCTTTCACTTTGAATGAGTTTTCTTGTTGATTTTATCTCGATCATGCAAGTTCTCGTCTTGAGATCATTTCGACGATAAAACATATTCTTTTCGCAGATTTGTTTTCAATCGAGTGACAAGATTGATTAATGCATCTCATGTGATAGAAATCGACTGCACATTAGTAATGATCACATGCAGCTCAAATCTCAACTTGATGAATAAATGAGTTCACTTATGCTCATCATTATACAACGAAAGTTGATGTTTCAGAGTGCTCAGATGAGCTGCAAACGTTCGTATCATCTGATCTGAACGTTGCAATGCATTCGTGTATTGCTGAGTCACATCTATGCTCTGATTCATCGAATCTTCAATTAAATTCAGAAGAAAGTTGATAAAATCAAATCACATCTGCTGAGCTGCAGACATAGTCTTTTCATGATTGAATCAAAGTTTCTTTGATTCACTCTTCAGATAGATCATGCAGTACAAAATCTTTTTCTCATCACTTTCAAAATGTCAAGAAGTATTTTGAAATGAGATTTCAATATCACGAATTCACTCTCTATGTTCTCTTATGATTTTGTCATGATATTTCTTCAAAGACATTGAGAATCTTCGCTTCTGTGAAACAATCTTGTGATGATTTCGTTTCATCATCATCAACACTATGAAGATGATGTGTAAATTGTTCAAGTTCTTCATAAAGATTCAAGTGAAAGCTTAATGATTTCTCTTCATTGTTTCAACAACTTGCAGAGTCTCAATCTTTGATTGAATAATTGTTAACTTCTGTTTCTTTTGCAGTTCATCATATTGAAGCATTACTCATGTCAGTTGTTCATTAATATCAAGAGAAAGTTCATTCTTTGCTTCTTCACTTTCTGATTCAGTTATGCAATATTTGTTTTCTGATATGATGTTTCACAAGATTGAGACATTATCATTTCAACTCTGTTATGATCATGTTGCTGTTGTCATGCTTGAATATCAAATTATCATTTCTAAGAAGAGTTTGAAATAATTAAAACTGTGATGATCAAGTCTATTAAATAAATAGACGAGATTTATAAGAGTGATATGATAATGTGATATTTTAAGCAGACTCAGAATGAATATATATTATCGTAGAGCTAATTATTAAGAAGCTTTCGATAACTCAAGAAAATCGATCAACTATAAAGAGTTTATCAAGCATTGTCAAGTTGAGCACGACATAATTCATGATATATTAAGTTGAAGATATGACGTAGTTTAAATGATGTCTTGACAAAGTCATAGAGTTTCAAAGTTAACTCAGATTTGATCTTCAACTCAGTCTTTGACTTTAGTCTCTGATTTAATCTTTATATGTCAATTCATCATGACATTACTGTGCTTAAGTTCTATTCTTCTTTAATTTCTTTCTTTTTGCAAATTATATTCATGATGCTTTTCTTTCTCATCTTGCACATGAAGCTTTTATATTTCTTCTCATCGCTTAAAATCTTGTCTGTCTTGTCTGCTTTATATCACAAACATTTGTTCTTCTTCATGTTTAAAGCATTTCACAAGTCATTAAACTTTCATTCTCAGCTGATTTTAATCATTGTTAACTTGATATTATTTTGTTGTACTATCACAAGCTCATATTCATTGCTTTGCAATATGATACATGATTGATCTTTAGTTTGTGATGTAGAGTAAAATTTCTTGCTAAGAATTTGCTTTTTGCTAACTTAAGCATCATTAGTCAATGATTCATTCTCTGTGTTCAATTTGATCAATCTCTTTTACACAGCATCAATGATTGAAGATTTAATTATGAGTTGTGATATTTACAGCTTCATTCAATAAAATTACATCAAAGACAAGTAATGTTAGTTTTGAAGATTAAAAGATGAAAATGCTTTCTGAACTCAAGAATGTTTTTTTATGACTTGTGTTTAAATTGAGTTGCACGTCATTTTCTAACTTGTATAATAAGAGATCATCAAGATAATCAATGTATACATTGAGTACAGCTTGAATGTTCATAATCACTTTGATATCATTATTATCAATCTGTTGCTTGATATAACATAGCAAAATCTTTAATATTAATTGTTGATGCTCGCAAGCTTGTTGATTTTATGTCACATTAATATGCATTCATGTTGCTATGTATTATTAAGTTCAGCTTCGCTTCAATCACTTTAGTCATTGATATATGCAAATGTTCATTTACTTTTCACATTTAATTTCTCAAACTTGTTTAATTTGTGCTTTTTTAATTCATATTCTTGTATACAATGAGTGATCATTGTCATTGCAATGAGAACAACATTAGTAGAAAGTGAATCAAAGAATATCTTCAAGTATTCTTGATATGCTATCTCATTTCTGACTTTGCAGTAAATCTTCTGAATCAATACATTCACTATAATCTTTGCGCAGAATCTGTCTTGAGAAGTTTTTCACATTAAACGATGTTGCAATCTTTGATTAGTACATATCTTTTTACATGCAAAGTCATCATTATTTAGCAGACTTTTTATCAAATTCTTTCACTCTTTTCTTGTGAATTATTTTTATCAATTGTATTCACTTTCAACTATGATTCATACTTGACTCAGTACACTAGATCATCACGTCTCAAAAATGTTGTACATCTATTTATTATGAGTCTTATTCGTAACAAAAGAGCTGAGCATATCATCTTTTGAGTCTTTTTCATCATTGAAATGTTCTCTACTTCAGAATGTTTATGATCTGACTTCTTGTTTAGATGATTTGCAATATTCTTTCATGTTTCTTTTATTTTCTCATTAAGTTATTTCTTTTTGAAGTTTGATCATGAACTGCTATTGCTATTAACATGATTGCTCAATATTTATGCAAGTAGATAATAAGTGCAAACTTCAACAATCAACTCATGATTGATAATGAAGTTGCATTTAGTTCGATGTAATGTCTTTTCTCGTAAATATGATGTTATTGATTTTCAGTCTGCATTATTGACATCATCATCATTAAAATCAATTCTAGTATGTCTGTTATTGATTGATTGAAAAGAATTGAGCTGTTTAATGTTGCATACGTCAAGTTTGTTATGATTCTAGTCTTCGTCTATTCTTCGTCTAGTCTTCGCCTGATTTCATTCTAATTGAGCCTAGCGAGAATCTGATCTAGTCATGTTGTCATCGAGACTCTGCTTCATATGTGTAAGACGTCAACCTCTTCGAGTCTAGCACAGAGCTAGAGCACACACATATAACAGCGAGTTCTTTTCTGTAGATACTTTTCTTTCTTAGTATTTATTTATTAGTTATATTACATTCATATGACTCACTTTATGTCAACTTCTAACATTAGATAAATACTCATCAATTCTACTATCAACGTGTAGACGATATGAAACAATCTACTTCGTTTGTTCAGAAATTCGCAAGAAATTCTTCGAATTTGTATGACTTTTTATTCGCAAGAGATTCTTCGAATATTTAAATGAGTTAAGAACAGCAACTCAATTGATAGAATCAACAATAAAGCATCTTCGTTAATTGCTTGAGAATCAACTCAAGCTTGTGAAGCAGACGAGTCAAAATAAGCTGTTCAAATCATTCTTTTCTCTCTTCGTCTCAAAAGCTCGTGAAAAAGACACGATTCAAATCAATCTCTTCAATTAGTCAGTCGATTTTCTTTTATGAATCGATCTACCTTGTGTTTCTGTGTCAACTAGTGAGTCTGCTACAAGAGCAGATAACGATTGATCTTGTCAACAAAGTCAGTCATTCAATAGTGAGTTTGCTACAAAGATACAAACGAGACAAGCTCTGCTACATGCGTGTAGTAGAGACGAATCGACAGTGAGTCTGCTTCAAAGACGCGTTCGATATTGATCTCATCATCGAGTCAGTCACTCAATAGTTAGTCTGCTTGAACGACATTTGAAGTGAGTCTGCTACAAAGATAAACAACGATTGATCTCTTGATTGAGTCAATCAACGAATGAAACAAGCTTTACTATGTAGTAAATCTGAATCAAAAGTGAGTCTGCTTCAAAGATATCGTCAATGCGATGATCTATTTATTCACATCGCTTTATCTATCAGTGAATCAATCTACTTCGAGTTTCTGTTCAACTAGTGAGTCTGCTACAAAGACGCTGTCAATGCAATGATTTATCTATTCACATTGCTTTATCTCTTAGTGAGTCTGCTTCAATGACGCGATTCGAATCAATCTCTTCAATGAGCTAGTCGACTAGTGAGTCTGCTTCAATGATCATTCTTTCTCTCTCATAGTAAGTCTGTTACAAAAGATGATCATTCTATTTCTTTATTTTCTACATAGTGAGTCGACTACAATAGACATTTTGATGATCTGAAAGATCAATAGAAAGATTGATAGAAAGCGCACTAAGAAACAACATTCATGCAAACATGAATAGTCAAGAAGAAGAAGAAGTAATGTTACGATTCTAGTCTTCGTCTATTCTTCGTCTAGCCTTCGTCTGATTTCATTCTAATCGAGTTTAGCGAGAATCTGATCTAGTCATGTTGTCATCGAGACTTTGCTTCATATGTGTAAGACGTCAACCTCTTCGAGTCTAGCACAGAACTAAAGCACACACATATAACAGCGAGTTTTTTTCTGTAGATACTTTTCTTTCTTAGTATTTATCTATTAGTTATATTACACTCATATGACTCGCTTTATATCGATCTCTAACAAAGTTTTTGAAATGTCATGATGACTTTGCAAAAATACTTTCATTGAATGCTCTGACAGCATTCAATTTTGTTTTTTTTCAAATTAATCATTTATTCTTTTGAATTCTTAAGTGATTTATTACTTTGAGAGTGACATATTTGTCTTCGTTGAAGACTTCTTTCACAAAATCACTGTCACTTGAGTTTGTTGCAATCTTGTTGTCATTGTGAGTCTTTGTATGTTCAACTGCGCTGCGCTTTGACGATGATGATGTCTTGAAGTTGCTCATGTGATGACATCTTTTCTGTAATGTCACTTAGTATCTTGATAAACTCATCATCATAAAGATCAATGTACTTTCATGTTGCATTCAAGATGAAAGTCATTTAATGTGACTTAACAATGTATGATCATCAAGAAAATCTATGCAACAAATGATTGAGAAAAAGAATAAAAAAGAATGTCAGATTGCAAATGATTTTTTCTCATGATAAAAGAAGAATTTATCTTATTTTGAGCATTAAGAATAGTTCATTTAATCTTGATAAAAATTCATTGAATCTTTGTCGATGTTGAATGAACTATAAGTCTTGTCATTAATTCTTAAGATTTCTCAATTATGACATGATTTCACTATGTCATTTTATACTGAAAGTCTTGAGCATGAACATGTTCTTTACAAGCATTCTACATAATTTCTTCAATGATTAACTGCTTGAATTGAGTATCACAAATAGTCTGAAATTTACAATCGTTGTTCGCAGCAAACTGAATTGTAAAAAAAAAGTGAATAAACTTTTCTGCATGCATTTCTTTCAATGCTGTTTTTCATTCACGCTCATTGCTGATATATATTCTTGCGAATTCGACTCGATCGTATATCATTGTATCTGTGACACAGTCGTAATTCAGCTCATTCTTAATCAGCTTTATAAATCTGTTGTATTTCATGTCATTAATGCAAATTAAGTTCTTCATTGATTCATGTTTAAGAAGATCTTGTGATCTGCAGCATGTATTATGATTAAGATTGTAACTGATCTGTATTATGAGAATTTTGACTGATCTGATTGATACTGATTGAGATTTCTTGAAATCTCGTTCATTGCAAACGACATAACTCAAAAGATGTAAGTGTATCTTCAGTTGAAAAGATGATGAAGAATTGTACTTGAGATTGTTTCATCATGTTTCTCTGACTTTGAACCATCTTCTTACATTGTAATTTGATCGCTGTGTCATGAATATTAACATAGAATCACTTCTTGATCTTGCAACATCGTTGAATATAATATGAAACTTGTAATATATGACTTCAAATGTTGATCTGATGATCTCTTTTGACTTATTTGTATTTAGCTTTCATTTTATAAGCTGAAGAGATCTCATCTGATTTCATATTTACATCTTCAATTGCATGTATTCAAACTCATCAATGTTAAGTTCTTCTTTCACTTTGTTTATCAATCATTTGTAGTGTATATACTCTTTACATGACATCTTCGACAATGCATTCATTATATTAAAGAGAAGACTTGATGTTTATTGAATATTTTCATGTCTATGACTAATGACTGCGCTTATCACAAAAAACTTTAGCATCAGCGATTCAAAACTTCAGAATTTGATTGATGTCATACTCACTGCATCTTGTTCATGTAATAACTGATGTCAACTTTTAGTGATCTACTTACTGCTTAAGCTTTCAACTAGATTTATGAAATACATATCAATTATCTAGAGTTTACTACTGAGTCACTCACACTCTTTTATAATACAATCACTTGCAATTATCAAGTTAATTTTCTTTCAGATCAATTCATTGATACAGTTAACTTTGATTGATTGACTTCATGATATCAAATTTGTAGCTGATGATACTTTTGTGATGAGCAAAGCTTTGTTTACTACATATATTTCATAAGAATAAAGCTTTTATAAGATTAAACTTTGACTTTAATTTTCATCAGTTCATAGTTGAAACTTTTGTTTATCAAGAAGAATTTGATTAAGCAAAGTCAAAAGATGATTATATTTCTTAGTTATTTAATTGTGTAACATTGTTGACTTCAATGATTCTGTATATGCTCTGAAACATAAACATAATACATATACATTGTTTGATTTTTGTCTGCAATAAGATTAAGTCAGTTTCAAATATCTTCAGCTTTCACATTTGTAGTAGTATTTTGCTATTCTTATCTCTTTATGCAAGAAATTCTTCTTATATATTAAATTATATGAATTTCTGTCACTGAAGTTATTAATGTAGAAGAACTTGTTTTTGTTTGACTCATTAGAAATATCGTTTGCTGATATAACATGCACACTTCTCAGAATTGTATGCGAATGAAAAAATCAACTAGCTTCAAAAGAACGAAAATTTTTGATGTTATCTTTAGATCCGTGCTTTATTTCAATCATTTCATGCATAGCATGTTGAGTTTTCTCATTGCAAGATTTAAGTAGTTCGATGAAAGCATCATTGTGTCGTAGCTCATTATTCTTGTTGTCTTGATGCAACAAATTTATAATGAAAAGAATAAGTTGTAACTGATCAGACAGTTGATTATTTAGCAGAGTTGAGACTTCAGTCATCTCTTTCAATCTTTTCTGAATCAGAACATAATCACATCTTCAAACTTTCTTCTTTCTTTGTCAGTTCAATGAGCAGTATACTTTATTACTGACAAGATTCTTTAAATCATTGATGTTTTTTTCATCTCATTTTCAGCATTGAAGTGACTCATGAACGCTTACATAGTATGATTTCACTCAGATCAAGTCTTTTTTCTTTTTATCTAACTTTCTATCTGATACAACTTTCTTGTTGACTATGTTGCAACACTTGCGCATGAAGACTGTTAATGTATCAAGAAGTTTCTTTATGTTCAAAATCTCAACTAAAATTGATGCATGATATTATAACTTTGAATTGAGTTTTGTCTCTTGTATTTGATTGCATTGTTCATGAATGAATGCATCTTGAATTTTATGAAGATTAAAGACATGACTGAATTATGTTATCATAACAGTCAATGCATGCTTGTTGATCTTGCTCTGTTTTGTATCTCTGTAAAGAAGAATATCTTTCATTGCAAGAAGATTCAGATGTTGAGTATTGTGATGCAATAACTGTTTTTGAAACATTTCTTGTTTGTTGATGCAATCGAAAAAAATCTTTATTAAATGCTTGTGTGCAATCTCACTGTGCTCTGTATTGAAATTATCAGCACTATCATATTTTCAAATCTGACTTGCATAATGTATCATTGCATGTAGTTTTGAAATGTTGAAATGATTGATGTTTGTATCTGAATGCTCAGATTACAAATGACAAAAAACATTCTTTAACTTGTTCAATTGAAAAAGTGCATGTTCAAGATATTGAAGAGTTTCTTCATCATGTAAATGATACTGAGCAAGTATCACGAAGTCTATCACTGCTCAAATGAAGTGAATCATTGCAGATGCTTTTGTGATCAGAAGCAATGCAATAATTGATATAAGTTGACATACAATCGACTTTCAATCTGCATCAGTTCATTACTTAATCATACTGTACTTGACAAATCTCTTCATGTCTTTAAATGATGAAATGACACAAAATCTTTGATTCAGCTGAGCTGTTTCTGATGCATCGTTTAAAGTTAATCTGATTTCTTTTTAAAATAATCGCGTCAAGTCAAATCATCGAGATTGAGTCGAGTTTTCAACTCGTCAAGACTTGATTCGAGTCAGAATTCTTGATTTGAGTATTCAAGTCGAGTCAGAAGATTGAGATCGAGTATCGATTTGAAATTCTCGATTCGACTCGTCAAGACATGAAGCGAAGTACTACTAATATTTACCTGAATGTCTGATAATGCAACAGAGTAATGCAATTGATGAAAGAAAATTCATGCTTGTTCATTTACTACTGCTAATCTGAGATCACTATTATCTCATCATTCTTCTTCTTCTTCTTCTTCTTCTTCTCGTACTTCTTCTTGTACTTCTTCTTGTACTTCTTCTCGTACTCGTTCTCATTCTCAATCATATCTGCATCATCATTTCTCTTGCTAAATTTCATCTTCTTGTCATTGTCGTCAATCTCAATGATATCATCAGATTCATCATCTGATGAATCTAGTGAATTAACTATCTTTCGATCAACCGTATTTTTTTCATTCGAAAATGCGTTCATGAATTTGTTAAATTCTTGTATGACATCTGAATCGTTCATCGTCTTCAATTCATTCAATTCTTCGTGATGTAAAATGCGTTGCTGAATTAATTTAATAGTAGATATCATGTATCTTGACATGTTTTTCCCAAGTTCATCTTGTTGTGCAATAGTTTAATGCATACATTAGTCGTGTCTTTCACATCAAACACAGTACATACATCAACAGTAGAAGTAGTATTGAACGTCGTCTTCATGACTATTGCTTCAAGCTTTGTTCGCTTTGCAGTCTTCTTCTTTCTCGTCTTCTTCATCAAATTTGTCTTGAAGCATTGAGCTATTATACAATCAGCTTTTGAAACACATATGCATTACTCAAATGCATTACCATGTAGACTCTTTTTCACTCAATCATTCGTGATCATATTTCGCATATTGTTCTTCATTTTCATCTGCTTCGCTTTGATGACTTTCTGATAGACGCTGATGCTTCTCAATTTGATGAGTTGTTTATAAAGAATCACTCGATCTGCACTTTGTTTAATATAGAGAGTTTTCTGATCTTCATTTCATTTCATCGCACAGTTTCTACTCGCAATTGACTGCGACTTGATTGATAGATTGAACATTCTGCGATTTTGATTAGTCTCAATGATAATGCATATAAATAAGACATAACAATCTTCTTATCTGATAGTGATGTTGAAGTGCTTTTTCTAATGAACTTAGTCACAATAGATGAGTGCAATGAATAGATGTGAAACGTAGAAAAGTTAGAGTTAGAATAAATCTTTGACATAGATAAAGTTAGAATTAGAATAGATGTGAGATGAGATGTAGATAAAATTAGAGTCAGAGCTGAATGTTAGAATTTATTCATCATCTTAGAACTGCAATCAACACATTCATCATATTAGTGCTAATATCAAAACATTCATTATATTGATTCTACTATAAACACAGTCAACAGTCATCATCTTATGTTTACACATCATCTCTTGTTTACATCGTACTTCACTTTGCTCTCACTCAACTCGATAGTCTCAATTTTTCAAATCGTTGTCAGTTAATATACATCATGACTCGTTGCAAGCAAACAGATAATGCATTTAGATAATGCATTTCTTGTTGCGCATTGCTGACAGACTTGATATAGAACGAAAGTCTAAAGACGCATTGCATAATGATTTGAGAATTTCAACTCGGAATGATATGACATCAGATAATCATATCACGAATGAATCAAGAGCAGACTTCAAGATTCTATCTGAAAGCAAGATCAATAGAATTCAGAAGATAATGCAAGCAGATAATGCAAGCAGATAATGCATCAAGCTATCAACAGCTAATTTATCGTGACAGTCAAAGAGAAAATGAAAGTCAGAAATCATTGCACTTCGAGAGATACGTCGTTATCAGAGAGATGCGAATTTGTTAATATTGAAGATCTTATTCGAAAGATTAGTTCGCGAAATCATGCAGAATGAGATCGATACGAACAAGATGAGTCAGAGAATGAGCGATGCAAACTATAAAATTCAGACTTTGACACTGCTTGCTCTTCAGAAGATCACAGAAGCGTTTCTATGTGAATTTCTTGTCAGTAAGTGCATTACTCATTTGCATTATCATTGATGTTTTACAACACTTACTGATACAATGCTTTACATATGCAGATAGCAATCTTCTTGCTATTCATGTCAAGCGAGTAATTCTTCAGCAGAGAAATTTAATATTCATGAAAACTTTGATGCGTAATCTTGAAATTCAGTTGAGTGCTCAATGAAAATAGCATTCGTGATATCTTGATCAGATCAAGTTATCTAGCATAGCAATATACTTTATGAATTGCATTATCTTTTTGCATTATCTTGTAACTGTGTTATCATACTACATACATTGACAATGCAAAAGCAACTTCAAATGAAATGATATTGAACATTTAAACATTAATAAAACGTAAAACATTCTGCAAATCTGTCTTGAAAGAATCATCAAATTCATCAATCGCGTTATCTTCATCTTCTTCTCTGCAATAAATATTTCATGCTTCGATGATAGTCTTCTCAGAATTCAAGTTCATGATACGATTATAATACTTGAAAAGCATTATCTGTTCAACTGATTCTGAAGTCATTTGTGATCAATCTCATCGATAAACTCTTCTTGCAAGACTGAATATTCATTCAATATCTACAGAGAATATTGAACATGAAAGAATCTTCTTAGTCATTTGAGTCAATCTTGAATAGTTCGAGACGTTGTCTCTTCAATATTCTCATGTTGAAAACTTCTCGACAATAGCATCAGTGCAAAGATATCGATCATCTTCACTAACAGATACAGAATGACGTTGAGTTCTTTGAAGAAGAGTTCATGTAATCATCACAACAAACTATAGCATTGTTAACAAATGATCAATTGCATTATCATATTGCATTATCTGATCAACATCACTAGTCACTTGCGCTCTGACTTCTGCAGTTGTAGTTTTCTCTTCATAATGATGATGAAAATAGTTCTTGAACTCTTTTCTGTACTTGTCATAATAAAAATGAGAATGATTCTCATTTGCGTTTCAATCTTGATACAAATTCAGCTTTTGAGTAGAATCTAAAATCATAGCGAGATTGTATATCAGTTCATCTTTGCTTTTCGTCTTGAAATAGTACTTTGCAAGCTTGTTAGAAGCTAGTTCGCAAGCTCGAAGAACAAGTGCTTGTGAAGTACATGCATTATTACGTACTATCGTCTCAATAACATTGAGATGATTGAAAAGAGCATCAAACATTTGAAATTCTAAATGTATGTCAACATTGATGATTCTAGATATGATCAGAGATAGCTCGTAGAAAGAATTTAACATGTTGTCAATAAGCAATACTAGTGATCATTCATTCTTCTCTAATCGAATAGCTTGAATCTTTGCATCTGTCAAGAATTTCTCAATTCATGTATCGATTGTGTCACGCAGTTGATATGCACGTCGAAGCATCAAATAAATAAAGTTTCAGCGAATGCAAATGTCTTGTATCAATTTTCAAGATCTTGTTGCTTGCAACTTTAAAAAGCGAAGCTTTCGTTGAGAAGAACTGTTGATAGCAATAGTAATAGCGCGAACCTGTTTCATTGATTAGTAAATGCATTATCTTTTTGCATTATCATTTTAATAAATATCTTCTTGACAACAGTGCAAAGATCATTGCTTGTGATTACATTCTCGACTTGATTGTCGTTCAATGACACAGTGAAATTGTCGTTCAAAATCTCTGATTCAATAGTTCTGATAAACTCTTGAGTCACTAGATTAATGATATAAGTCATACAAGATATTGAGTTTTGTGCTTTATTTCATGAAATGTCGCGTCAATTGAGCGCTCTTTCAAGCTTCTTCTTCAGAGTGTCATTGTTGCTTGCATTATCAATAACAACGTTGAAAAGCTTGTTCTTGATGTTGTATATATTCAAAATCTTGAACAGCTCTTGCATCAAATGATGATTAGTATGCTCAACTTGAAGAGACGTAAATTCAATGAGATGTTCATGATATTGAAATGTAGCATTTATTCAATATATCAAAACTCTCAGATAAGCGACTTTTTGAGAACTAGATCATGCATTCAATGCAATAGAAATCTGTCGTGACTCTTTTAAATCTTGCTTTATCTTTGCTTGAATCTCATCATATTTCAAGAAAATTATGTTTGACAATTTAGTGCGATGCACAAAAGTAATCTCTGAACGAAGCATTTGTAGTAGCTGTCGAAAATGCTTATTTTCGATGGTTTGAAAAGACAAATTCAGTGCAACGAAGATCTGATACAATATCTTTTTCCAATTCTGTTGATTGAATTGAGATGATAAGTTGATATGACTTTTCTTCTATAAATACATCAACTTTGCATTATCTATTTGCATTATCATATTGAACTTACATGATCGAAAGATATCTCGAGCTGTGAAAGAAAGTTGAGTCGTTTTCGTTTCTGATAAGCATTTGACTTGAGATGCTTGATCATATTGATCGTACTAGATTCATCAATAGTCGTAGAATGATCTAGAATTTTAAGACAATTCTTGCATGAAATCTTAGAATATTCTTTCAACGTCAAGATCATTTGAATAAACTTTTTTCAGATGTCAAATTGTTTATTTACTTCGATCTTCTTAGCTTAAAGTGAATTATCTATCTTTCTTTGAGTCTTGTTGATGAAACTTTCGTCAACAGACGTCTGTAGTCATCATTGTTGAAATTGAGCATTAATATCAGCACTTCACTCAACATACTGATTATTCTCTCTTAATATTAGAAGAGAAGTATCGCGATGAATTCTATTCATCGCTTCTTAAAGAGTTCATTTCTTTTCGACGAAATTCTGATTGATGTTTCGTGAGTCTTGACTTGCAAATTCATTAGAATGAAGACTACTAAAAGTAAATGAATGAACGATCGAGAAATTAAATTCTTTCTCGATCGAAGATCTTGATAATTCATATGTCTTATCAGAATCAGACATCTTGCAATAGATTTTATTGATAATGCAACAAGATAATGCAAACAACGAGAAGAGAAATAGATTTATTTGTTTCACGTAAATCTTTCAAATATAATGACGTAATAGATTCAAAAATAGTAAATCTTGACATTTGATGTCATTTTTGATTTCTTGATGAGTCGAGTCGAGAATTCGAATCGAGTATTGACTCAAGATCGATATCAGATTGAATCAGAATGTTGAAATCGAGTATTTGAGTTGAATCAAAAGATTAATATCGAGAACTCGAGTCGAGTCAGAAGATTGATATTGAAACTCGATTCGACGATCAGTCTATTTCTTTTCTTCTTTGACTTGTACAAACACTTTCATTGATGATCTGACTGAGTCATAACATCAGATACAAGACAATTTTCTTAAATAGTTGATGTAATACATTTATTATCATTGTTTCATAAATATTGACAAACATATGTGATCATGCAAAGTTTTTCACTGAATGTATTCAAGCAAAGTTATTCTCAATCATATTGTTCTTTCTTTGTTGTTTCTGTTGATTTCTAATGAACACATGCATTCAAATTGATCATGTCTTGTCTAGATTTTTGCGCTCATGAGATGATACTTGATAAATAGAACATTGTTGATTCATCTTGATGTCTGTGATTAATACTTGTTTCTTGTAATTCATCATAAACTTGATGATTATTGAATAACATTGTCTTATCTTATTGTTTGCACAAAGAACAGAAATGTTATTTCTGAACATAGCTTCAATGACTGTTACGTGTGAGATCATGTATTAATGCATGATGATACATGTTTAATGTACGCTTGAGTATAATTGATAACATCATGTGTCAAATCTTTGACTTGATATCATCATCGTTGTTGTCAACTATGAAAAGAAATCTCAGAAGAATCAATCTCGATCGTTTTTGAGCATGTCTTGTGCATCAATTTAGATTTTCTATCGTTAAATATATAAATCATGCAGATAAATTGTTTCAATGCTCAGTCAAGATTATCTTATCGATGAAAATTAACAGTGATATCATGATAACATCATCAGAAAACTTCTTCTGCGTTTTTCATCATCAATTAGCAGTATGCATCTCGTTGTAGATTTGAAAGTTGTCGACATTATAATATTGAATGAATGCATAAATCAGCTTGTCTTGAAATAATGAGTGACTCACCAAGAATTGAAATGTCTTGATGATATCATAATACAAAATACAGTGCTGCTCTTCTTGAACTTCTTCGTAACTGAATTCAACTGTGAATGTTCAAGAATGTCACTCATTATTTTTAACATCATATGAAATCTGATGTAGAAGTATCAATCACTTGTTCATGTCATGAAAGCTGACATGTTGATGTAAGATTTGCAAGCGCAAGTCTTGAAAAAATTGATTAACACTGTCTTTGATAATCTTTGTTTGATGAAGTCAATGAGCAAACACATAATCTGCTTTGCATTGAAATGAATAGTATTGATTATTGTTTGTATTTTTGATCATTTGAGAATTCAAGCTCAACAACTCTGATACTTTTTTTGACATGTTGACTGTTGTTTCGACATCACGATCAGTTGTCTCAACGAAGATTTTAACTCGCAACGCTGATGATGTGAAGAAAAGTTCAGTCTGAAGTTGTATTGTTTCAATTATTGATGATATATGTTTCATATTCTGATTCAAATCAGCGCTATTCATCTCAATGTTTATGTGCTCTTCTGCAAAATCATCTATTAACATATATTCTTGATTCTCATCTTCAATGTTCATTTGAATGCTCTCATCATAAGAATCATTCAAGTTTGAATCTCATTCTGCAGTTTCATGATCGCGTCAGATGAGCTGCATCAAATCGCATGATGATGATTCTGATGATGATGATAACTTTCGTCAGAGAATTTTTCGTGATCGATCATGCAAGCAAACATGATAGTGATGAAGATGATGTTCAAGCTCGCTGATGTTGTTTATCTTCATCTCACATAAAGAGCATACACGCTGCATTATTTGTAAGTCTTCAATTAATGTTTTTATATAACTTGTACAAAGCAATGATAAATTGTAATAATTCTTTACGCTCAACTGTTTATCTGTGCATGAAATGTCAGTAATGAGATGAATCGAAAAATGTCAATTGCAAAGTCAATGAATCACGTTTATTCAGAAGTTATTGACTTCAATTTGAACTCAATAATTAAGATATGTAAACTATATTTAGCTAAATCATAAAAAGAACGAAATCAATCACTTAAATAAATATCATCATTATTTTCATGATTTAACTATTGTTGCTTAAGATGTGATCATTCAAATCTTTTATGAAATGAAAGTAATTATCATGATGTCAGATCATCATTTTGATTTAGAATATAAATCGTCGATATCTTAGATAATCTTGATTCATTGAATCTGTTTTGCAATTCAATAAATCAAGTCATCAATCTAGTCATCATCATCTTAATTTAGTCTCAGCAATTCTGTTTTGATCATCTCAGTCATGTGCATGAACTTCTGCAATCTTAAGTCAATAGAACTATTGTTTAGTCTTGATTCTGCTCAATTCATGTATATAGAAGTTGAACTTTCGTTCTTTTCTTTCACTCTTTGTCTTTCGTCTTATACATTATCTGATGTATTGTTTTGTATCTAGATTTTATCAAAGTAATAATAATATCAGTCTTTTATATTGATAATATCTTTAGTTTAACTAAGTTTTTGACATTACAAAAGATCTACACTTTCTGCAACATTTTCATATGTTGAAATCTCATTTAGTTACTCTTTCGCTTAAATGAAGTCATCTCACAACTTCTTAATTGATGATGAGCGTGCTGTTGAACAGTTTGCTCAAAGTGTGATTGAAAATTCAGTTAAGATCTTTCACGTAATGCAAGAGCTTCAAAATCAAGTTTGATAACATGATGTTATCATTTCATCTTTGTTCATCGTTTTCAGTTCTTCAGTCTATATAAAGTTGAATTCTCAGTCTCTTGCGATGATAGCTCAGATCGTCGCACAAATCTTGAACAATCAATCTTCTTTCATCATTCATATCTCTGCAAACTCTGTCGCTGTTTTCATTACTTCTAGATTTGAGAAGCTTCTTGACATATCTGAGTATGAGAAAAACAAAGATTGATTGAATGCATGAAAGCAGAGTCTGATACAGCGCATGAACATAAACGATGATCGTTACTTCTTTCATCGAGTCAAGATCATTTATGTCGAGTCATGACTCATCATAAATAAGAAGACTCACAATCTAATGAATCAATATCAAGTCAATGATCTCTGTATCATTTTCATCTTTGCAGATTGATGACACAAGTTGCATCATTACTGCAACAATTCTTTCAAGACAGAAGATATTCATTTATATCTTTGCAAAACTCTGAAGTAAGACATGAATAACTTTGTTGACTACTACAATTTCTTTTATCAAAAGAAAGAATGTTCTTTGATGAAAAATTTCTTGTTAATTGACTGTCTGAAGCACAATGTCAATTATTTCATTCAAGTCATCATTTTCTTCTGATAAAATCTCAATGAAATTCAATCATTCATCTTTCATCAATGAATTTAAGCATTCTCTGACATCAATGAAGAGCTTCAGTGTCAGAATCGTGTCTAAATGATACAATCAATGAAGATCAGAATTGATAGTGCTTGATCTTTAGAAATAGCTATAACTGAATATTAAGAATACAGAAGAAGATTGATACAAAAGCTTCTATTTATGTAATGTTCAGAGACTGCGCTAGGCCTGAAAGAGATGTGTTTGTGACATGAAAAGAATGTGATGTAGATGAACAAGATGTTGATGAAAGAAAAGAATGTTGAGGAAGAAAAAGAGTGTTGAGTCATATCTGAGTCATATTTGAATCATATTTGAGCCAAACCTGATGCGAATTGATTAGAGCTTCAGCCTTGTTCAGTCTTGATACGCTCGTAACATTATTCTTCTCTTCGAAAATTCATGTTTGCATGAATGTAGTTCATCTGCTCGCTTTTGTTGATAGTTATTTCGATATTTAGCGCGATTTGTTTGAATATAGCTTATGAAATTCGTTCAAAACTTTCTCTGAGCCATCGAATTCCCCTTTATCAACATAGTATCATTCATCGTCTCTATCTAGATCTGTTCATTTGACTTTGTACTGTATTCGATCTCGATAGCGTCTGAAGTTCAATATATTGTCTATCTCTCAGTGTTCATCGTCTTCGATAGTGATTGATCTGAATGATTCTGAATGCTGTTCTGATAGAGAGTTTTCTGAATACGATCGCAGTAGCTTCGAGCTGAACATCGAATGCAGATGCTTCATGCTGACTGATAGACGAAGATGATAGAAGATATTCACTTTGACAGTGATTTGATAGAGATCTAGCTGTTTATCTTTCAAATCTTTGCAGAATCTTGTTGTCTTGACGTTTCTAGAAGATAGTCAAATTCAGTCATCTACTTCATAGATGACGTCTTGTCTATGTTTATTGATCTGAACTTCGATGATCAGCTTCGTCTTTTTCAATTGTTGACGATCGAAGTTCAGTAGCTCTTTCATTCGAATGACAATATCGTCTGCTTTTCTGACTTCAAGTCGTTCACAAGTTGTTTCGTAGTCAGTCGTATCTGAATCGAAACTCATTCGAGAGTGAAATTCTTTATTGAAGTAGAAGAAGATCATTGAAGTGATCGAGAAGATATTGAAATTGTCACTGAACTTCATCATAGATATTCATTTGACTCAGTCGTTCTGCATGTAATTGCAGTAGATTCTAAGTTCGCGTTCGACGTCTTGATTGACTCGTTTCGATTGATCGTCAATCTCAGAATGATAGACTGTGAATAGACTAGCTGTGATTCTCAGTCGCTTACAAAGACTTTTTCACATAGTCGATATGAATTGAGAGTCTCTGTTCGAAACAATAGAACTGAATAGATCATGCAGTCGATAGACGTTTCATAGCATGATTCAAACCGTTTCTTCGACTGAGATGTCATCGTCTCTTCAATGACAGAGAACATAGTGACGTTCTTTGATGAGACGACATATGATTGTGCAAATGACGTTATAGTCTTCTGACAGAGATAGTTCAGTGATGAAGTTCATAGCTATATCTTTTCAGCGTTTCTGTGAAATCGAGAGAGAATGATGAAGTTCATTGATGCTATTTCTAGAGGCTTTGCTTCGCTGACAAGCATGACAGTTTCGAATGTATCGTCGGATAGTAGCTCAATGATCTGATCAATAGTAGAAACGTCGAACTAGATTGATGATTCGTTTATTGTCGAGGTGAGAGATTGAAGATTGATCATGCACTTCTTGTAGTAATTTCGTGTGCATGTTCTCAGAGACTCACAGTAGATCTTTCCTAAATAGAACGTCGTCAAGAATTTCGCAGTTCTTCAGTTTAGTGATATGAAATTTGAGCTTGTTTTCGTTCATAGCTTGTCTATATTCGCTGCAGAGCTCATCTGTTTGATTAATCATTCGTACTCGTTGATAGAGATTTGCTTTCGATTCAATAGATAGAACATCAACTCTATCGAGAATCAGAATAGTCTGAAAACGATCTTCAAGACGCTGAGCTGATTCAAAGACGTTCGCTAGAGGCATTCTGATTAGAGCATCGACTTTAGTGTTCATTTTGCCTGATCTAAAGATGATCTGAAAGTTGAACTTCGATAGAATGTTCAGATAGTTGACTTGTCGTCGACTCAACTGTTTGTTTTTCATGAAGATCTTCAAAGTCTGATGATCGATGAACATCTGAATGAGTAGTTCAGTGCATTTCAGCTTGAGTCGTCAGTGTTCGAAGCATCGAATAATGGTTAGCAATTTCTTGTCATAGATGTGATAATTGATTTCAGCGAGAATCATGCTTTTACTGTAGAAGATCATCGAATGAAGAACTTTCTCGTCATCGTACTGAGATAGTATTTCACCTTTTACATAGTTCGAAGCATCAGTCTTCAGAATAGCTTGTCGTTTGAGATCGAAGTGACGAAGTACTGAAGTCGAGCTGACTTGTTTCTTTAGATTGTCAAAGGCTTGAACACAGATCTCGTTTCAAACAAAAGGCGTGTTCTTTCTAGTCAGCTGAGTGAACGATTTAACTAGCTTCGAGAAGTTTTTAATAAAACGACGATAGAAGTTAACAAATCTCACGAAGCTCTGAATTTCTTTTAGATTGATCGAAGTGATTCAGCTGACTATGACTGTCACTTTGCTGAGATTTATACGAAGATCTAGTTCTGATACGATGACTTCTAGAAAGACAGTCTCTTCTACATTGAATTCGCACTTTCGAATATCTATCTGCAGTTCAGCTTCGCGTAGTCGACTCAATACTAGTTTGACGTGATCTCTATGTTTCTTTCTCGTTTTGCTATAGATGAGAATGTCATCTAGATAGGCTTGG
>JAABUH010001351.1_pt1 | contig 28235 bp, 21 predicted proteins | sample 5559121 | NCBI WGS metagenome assembly JAABUH01 (sample SAMN10711871, study PRJNA513364) | rock metagenome | isolation source: Antarctica rocks | place: Antarctica: Victoria Land, Battleship Promontory nord | collected 2015-12-28
TCACGGCACCCACCGCCCCTCGACGTGGGCGACCCTCCGCGCGCGGGCGCGTCCTCCCGTTCTCGCCTCCCGCCGTACCACCCGAGAGGTCCGCCGCATGATCACGCTTGCGTGTGGCTATACCGACGGGCCAGGCAGGCCGAATTCATGACCACCCTTTGTGCACCACGGAGACACGAAGACACGGAGATTGTGAGCCGGCAGAAGGAGGGGATGTGATGGCGATAGCAACGAGGGGGCTGACCTGGCGCAACCAGGTCAAGCGCGCAGCTACTACCCGCGCCACACGCAAGATTATTAGGCGGACCATAAGCGTTCGATGTGGACACGTCGCGCGGCCCATCGAAGGGGTTACCGACAACGCCGCCTTACAGGGACCTGAATGCTCTATGTGACCGAGCGCTACTGGCTCAGACGGGGGACGACCTGCTACCTCCAGGTGAATGATCGGGGGAGGCGCTTACAGGTCGTCGACGGCCGGGACGATGGCCGCGCGCTCGATCAGCTGGTCGAGCGTCGCGCGGTCGGCGGCGGCGATACGCTGCTCTACCGCCACCGGGATCGCCCCGAACCGCGCCCGCAGGACACGGCGCACCGCCGCGCGCGTCCCCTCCTGGCGCCCTTCCTCACGGCCCCGGCGTTCCCAGCTTGTCACGTATGGCATCGCGCGCTCCTCCTCGTAGGCCCTGATCTCCTGTTGGAAAATGGCCTCTTGCCCCGCCGGCAACTCCAACAGCCAGTCGATGAACCGCAGCAGCGAGAGCACGCGCTCCCGGCTGTAGCCCCGCTCGTACAGCCGCCGCGTCAACGCCAGCTTGACCTCTCGCCGCCGCACCGCCGACCGCCGCGCTGTCCCTTGCCGACCTCGGCCTGCACCCTGGTCAGGCGCTCTTTCTCCTGGAGCTGGACGCGCAGAGGCCGCGCACCTAGGTCCAGCTCACCGCCGCCCTCGGCGTCGAGCCACCCTCCATCACGGGCATGGCCACGAAGCTGCAAGCGCCCGCACCTGTCCGCTGGCACGCACCATAGTTGGCGGGGGTCTGGGGGGAGGCATCTCCCCAGGTTCCCCCGGAGGTGCGCTAGGCCCTCGGACCCTAGCCGCGGGTCCGAGGGCCTAGTTAGCCATGGGCGGAGGGGGCGAGGAGTCAGTCAACCATGGGCGGAGGAGGCGAGAAGGGCGCCGGCGACTTTTCACAGACCCTGGATCATGGAGGCGACGCAGCATCGTCAAAGCTGGCGCTACAACTGCTGTGTGTCCTTCTGCGCAGCGCAACCCTACGCCGCTCTCTATGCGTCCCCCTTACCATTCCGCGATGGCGCCATCCTCGGTGCGCCACATTGGCGCTCGCCACGCATGCCCCATCGCGCTGGCTCCGGCGCGGACCCGCTCCTCATCGACGGTGATGCCAAGGCCCGGTTCGCGCGGCACGACCACATAGCCGTCCTGGTATGCGAACACGGTGGGGTCGACCAGGTAGTCCAACAGATCGCTCCCCTGGTTGTAGTGGATGTTGAGACTCTGTTCTTGAATGAAGGCATTGGGCGTGCATGCGTCCACCTGGATGCAAGAAGCCAGAGCGACGGGGCCGAGCGGGCAATGCGGCGCCAGGGCCACGTCGTAGGCTTCAGCCATGGCCGCGATTCTCCTGACCTCCGAGATACCACCGGCATGCGAGAGGTCGGGCTGGATGATGTCGACGTAGCCCTCTTCCAATAGCCGCTTGAACTCCCAGCGCGAATACATGCGCTCGCCCGTCGCGATCGGGATCGTCGTGTGACGAGCAACCTCGCGCAGCGCCTCGTTATTCTCGGGCAGCACCGGTTCCTCGATGAATAGGGGGTGGAAAGGCTCCAGTTCTCGCGCCAGAGCCTTGGCCATGCCCTTATGCACCCGACCGTGGAAATCGATCGCGATACCAAAGGCGCTGCCCAAGGCTTCTCGCACCTCGCCGACGCGCGCGAGCACCTCTTCGATTCTGGCGAAGGAATCGATGTAGTGCAGTTGGGCCGTGGCGTTCATCTTGACGACGGTGAATCCAGCGGCGGCCCGCTCGCGCGCCTCGCGCGCGACCTGTGAGGGGCTATCGCCACCGATCCAGGCATAGACGCGCACGCGATCCCGCACGGGACCGCCCAAGAACTCGTGAACCGGCAGCCCATACCGTTTCCCCTTGATGTCCCACAGGGCTTGGTCGATGCCGGCCAACGCGCTCATCAACACCGGGCCGCCGCGATAGAAGCGCCCTCGATACAGGGTCTGCCAGAGGTCCTCGATGCGCGTGGGGTCCTGCCCGATCAGGAAATCGCCGGCCGCGCGGACGGCGGCCTCCGTCGCCTCGGCATGCCCTTCGACAATAGGCTCACCCCATCCTGCCAGCCCGCTATCGGTCGACATTTTGAGGAACAGCCAACGCGGCGGTACGGCGAACAGCTCCAGCCCCGTGATTTTCATATGTTTTTGTGTCCCGTTACGCGTGGCGGACTAATAGGTGGCGCGGCCACCCGAGATGTCGTAGACAGCCCCCGTCGAGAAGGAGAGGTGATCGCTGGCCAGGAAGCCGACCAACCGCGCCACCTCCTCCGGTTGCCCGAAGCGATCCATCGGTATGCGGGATTTCATGTAGGCGACGTGCGCGGGCGTGAGATCCGTGAGGATGTCGGTCTCGATCACGGCCGGGGCGATCGCGTTGACGAGGATACCCGCGGTCGCCAACTCCTTACCCAGGCTCTTCGTGAGCGCGATGACCCCGGCCTTGGCGGTGGAATAGTGCGCGGCCTGAGGGTTGCCCTCTTTCCCGGCGATGGAGGCCATATTGATGATTCGCCCGGCGCCGCGCGTGCGCATCTGTCGCGCCGCGGCGCGACAGAAATAGAAAACGCCGTCGAGGTTGACGTGCAGGACACGCCCCCACATCTCATCGTCCATCTCCCACACCGGGGCGTTGCCCCCGCCGATACCCGCGTTGTTGACCAGGATGTCGAGCCGTCCCCAGCGCTCGACGCAGGCCGCCACGGCGCCGTCCGCGTCGGCCGAACGCCCAACATCGCCTTGCACGGCAAGGACGTCGATGCCGTCGGCGATCAACGTCTCGACCGCCGCCCGCAGCGCCTCCGCATCCAGATCGAAGAGCGCGACGGCGGCGCCGCGCCGACCGAGGAGGCGGGCGACGGCGTGGCCGATGCCACGGGCCGCGCCCGTGACCAACGCAACCCGCCCGTCGAGCCGCAGCTCGGCCAGATCATCCCGGGCTCGCTCTGGATTCGGCGACACATGGACGTGTAAAATCTCCATCATGCTCCCCACTTCTCTCTCGTGCGCGTCACGCGATGCGCGACCACCTCACCCCGCATGGGTCCCGAGGGCGGCGCGACCGGCGAACACCGCGCGCCCGCCCGCCTCCGCCTCGATGCGCAAGAGCCGGTTCCACTTCGCGGTGCGCTCCGACCGCGTCAACGACCCAACCTTGATCTGCCCCGCCCGCCAACCCACGGCCAGGTCGGCAAGCCACGCGTCCTCCGTGTCTCCCGAGCGCGCCGACACGACCGTCGCATAACCCGCCCGCTGCGCCCGCGCGACGACGGCCTGCGCGTCCGAGAGCGTGCCGGTTTGGTTCGGTTTGACCAGGACCGCATTGGCGACGCCGCCGGCGATGCCCCGCTCCAGGCGTCGAAGATCGGTGACGAAGAGGTCGTCGCCCAGGAGTTGGAGCCTGCCCCCTAACCGCGCGCTCGCCGCCGCCCACAGCGCCCAGTCGTCCTCGCCCGCGGGGTCTTCCAGCGAGACGATCGGGTAGTCCTCGCACCAGGACGAGAGCTCGTCCAGGAGCCCGGCGCCGTCGAGCACGCGCTCCTCCGCCGCCAGATGGTACATGTGTCCGCGCAGGAGTTGCGTGGCGGCGACATCGACGGCGATCGCAACCTCCGCCCCTGGCCGGAGGCCCGCGCGCGCTATCCCGGCGGCCAGCACGTCCAGCGCCGCTCTGTTCGACGGGAGCGGCAGACCCAGCCCACCCTCATCGGCCACGAGCGCTGTCGGCAGTCCGCGCTCCGCGGCCACCGCGACGGCCCCTCGACGCACCCGCCAGGCCCACTCGATGGCCTGCGCGAAGCTCGACGCGCCGACCGGGACGATGAGGAAGTCCTGCACGTCGACGGCGCCGCCCGCGTGCGCGCCGCCGGAGATGATATTGACCATGGGCAGCGGTAGGAGCGGGTCGACGTCGCCGGAGAGTCGCCGATAGAGCGGGACGTCGCCGGCCCGGGTCGCGGCGAGCATGGCCGCCACGGACACCGCCAGGACGGCGTTTGCGCCCAGGCGACCCAGGGTTGGGGTACCATCGAGCGCGCGCAGGGAGGCGTCGAGCCCCGTCTGGTCCTCGGCGTCGCGACCCACGACAGCCGGCCCCAGGATGTCGCGGACGTTCGCGACCGCCTGGCGTACGCCTCGTCCCCCATAGCGCTCTCCACCGTCGCGCAATTCGCGCGCCTCGTGGGTCCCCGTCGATGCCCCCGAGGGAACCGTCGCCACGCCACGCGCGCCCCCGTCCAGCCGCACCTCGCAGGCTACCGTCGGTGTGCCACGCGAGTCCAGGGCCTCCCACGCGCAGACGCCCGCGATCGTCGTCTTCATGCCGCCGCACCCTCCCGTACCATCGTCCACATGTCCGTCAGCGCCGCCGGTGGGCGCCGGATCAGCGCGAGCGCGAGCGTGCGCGCCGTGCGCCGTTCGACCGGCGTCAGGTAGTCCGCCGGCGATTTGCCGTCGACGCGAGCGAGCATCAGGCAGCCCACATGGCCATGCACATAGGTCGCCGGCCCGCCGAAGCCGGCGGGCACGCCGGTCCGATACGCGTCCATGAAGGCCAGCGCGCACCGTTCGTACGCGTCCACGGCCCCTGGCCGATGCACGGCCTTGAGCAAGAGATGATTGAGCAGGAAGGCCACGTCGAAGGCGGGGTCGCCCACATGCGCCACCTCGAAGTCGATGACCCATAACCCTTCCTCGCCCAGCAGCACGTTCTTGGGCGAGAAGTCGCCATGCACCAGGCAGCGGCGCGTGGCTACCAGACGATCGACGTAGCCCGCGATGTCGGGGGCTACCTCCGCGTGGCGCGCCATGACGGTGCGGTAGTAGGGGTCGACCCGCAACTGATCGAAGGCCTCGGCGTCATCGAAGCGCGCCGCCACCGCGGGGTCGTCGCGCGTGGTAGCGTGCCAGACGGAGAGCGCCGTACCAAGGCGTGCGGCCACCGCAGGGTCGGCGTCGCCGTTCAGGAGACACGCTTTCCAATCGGTCCAGCCGCTGGGCGCGCGCGCGATAGATAGGGTGAACGCGGCCGGGTCGACGTCGAGCACGGTCGGGACGAGGTCCGGCGTGACGTCCCCGGCCCAGCGCAGCGCCGCGGCCTCCGTGACTATCCTCTCACGCTTGGCCAGCCACTCCTCGGCCACGCGCAGCCGCGGCAATGCTTGCTTCACCACAACCTGACGGTCGCCGGCCCCGACGGCCAGCACCACGTTGGAGACCCCGCCGCCCAGCGAGACGGCACAGACCGCGCGCGCGTCGGGTATCAGCCCACGCCCCGCGGCGTATGCGCCGACGGTGTCGACGGTGAGCAGGGCGACGGTCTCCGCGCGCCGGCTCGTCCCGTTCCGCATGTCTCTCCCCCCTCCTAATGCGTCCTAACGCGTCGATGCGTTGGCCGTTGGCCGTTGGCCATCGGTCGTCTATCCCGCATGTGTACGTGTAGGGCCCATGATGCCCTTCCATTTCCGCCTACGTGCGTCTTCCGCCTACGTGCGTCGATAGGGTCCCCCGCGGGCGCGCGCCTGTCTGGATCATACGCCCCCTATGCCTTGACGGCGCCGGCCACAAGGCCCGAGATGTAGTAGCGCTGCAGCAAGAGGAAAATGACGATGGCGGGCAGCATCGTGACCACCACCCCCGCCTGGACGGCCCCCGCATTGACCGTCCCGAAGGCGCCGCTCTGGGCGTTGAGCAGCACCACGGGGAGCGTGAATTTGTCGCTGTCCGTCATGAAGATGAGCGCGGCCAGGAACTCGTTCCACGCCGCGAAGAAGGCGAAGAGCGCGACCGTCACGACCCCCGGACGCACGATCGGCAGCATCACACGATACAGCAGGCCCAGGGACGAGCAGCCGTCGATGAGCGCCGCCTCCTCGAGCTCGCGCGGGACGTTGTCGAAGGAGTTGCGCATCATGAAGATGGCGAAAGGAAGCTGGAAGGTGATATAGACCAGGACCAGCCCGGTCAGCGTGTTCTGCAGGTGGATGTAGTGCAGCACCAGGAACAGTGGCGTCAGGATGGACTGGAACGGGATCATGAGCGTCGACAGGATCACGACGAACATGATGCTCTTGCCCCGGAACGCAAAGCGGGAGAAGCCGTAGCCGCTCAGGATGCTGAGCGCCATCGTCCCGAGGACGGTTCCCGTCGTGACCAACGCGCTGTTCGTGATGTAGTGGAGGATCCCCGCGCCGGACCCGGCGAGGGTGGTGAAATTGTCCCATGACACGTGCGAGGGCAGGAACGTCGGCGGGATCGCCTGCGCCTCGTCGGATGGCTTGAGGGCGGTCAACACCGACCAGGCGAGGGGGAAGAGGAAGACGACGGCGAGCGCGCCGCAGACGAGATAGTACAGGACCCGCGAGATGCGGATCGGGGGGCGACGCTGCGCACGAGTGGCGAGGGACTGCATGGTCATGGTCGTGAACCTCCGCGGGTATCGAGGGCGCTGTTATGAGCTGTGCGCGTCGTCGCGCAACAGATAGAGTTGGACGACACTGACCGCGACCAGGATGACGAGCAGCACGAGCGACAGGGCCGCGCCGTAGCCCAGCTTGAAGTAGGTGAAGGACGTGTTGTAGATCCAGTAGACGATGCTGATCGTGCTGTTCTGCGGCCCCCCCTGCGTGATGATGTAAAACTGGTCGAAGGCCAGGAACGAGCCGATGACGGAGAGCACGAGCGCGAGCGCGAAGATGCGGCGCAGCAGCGGGAGGGTGATGAAGCGTGTGAGCGCCCAGCGGCCCGCCCCGTCGATTTTGGCCGCCTCGTAGAGGTCGTCGGGGATCGCTTGCAGGCCGATCACGAAGAACAGCATGGTGCTGCCCACGGCCTTCCACACCACCATGACGATGACGGAGAGGAGCGCCCCGTTCGGGTCGCCGAGCCACTCGATCGGGGCTTTTATGAGCCCGAGGCCTTGCAAGATGCCGTCGAATACGCCCGATTGGTCGTTGAACATGTAGACCCACATGATGCTGGCCGTGCTGAGACCGATCACGACGGGCAGGAAATACGCCGTACGAAAGATCGCGACACCCGGGACATGTTGCCGCACCAGGAGGGCCAGCCCGAACGCGACCACGACGATGATGGGCGTGATGACGACGGTGTATTTGATGGTGAAGATCAGGCTGTTCCAGAACAGCGTGTCGGAGATCAGGGTGCGATAATTGCCCAGCCCGATGAAGTGGCGGTCGCCGAGCAGGGGCCAATTGTGCAGCGACATGAAGACGGTGATGAGCAGGGGCACGATGAAGAACAGCCCCACGAAGGCTACGCTGGGGAGCACGAAGAGCAGGCCTGCGCGTTGGCGCCGCGCCTGGGCGCTCGTCGTACGCGCCGTTCGCACGCGCCGTGTGCGAGCCCCCGTTGCTAGGGCCATGACGACATCTCCTCTCGTTTCTGAAACATGGTTCGCTCAACGCATAGGATAACTCGACGGTCTAAACCGTGCGCGCTACGGCCGGTCGAGAGAAACGCCCCCCGGACGACCTTTCATCCGGGGGGTGATCCATCCGGTCTATCAGTTTGAGCTCGAGAGAATCTGGGTGAACTGCTGCTGCGCCGTGTTCACGGCCTGATCGATTTGGCCACTGAAGAAGGCTTTCTGGAGCATCGCGTTCCAGGGACCGTTCAGGTCGTTGAATAGCTGGTTGTCATGGACGCTGTAGAGTGTGCGCCCGTGGGCCATCGCGTTTGCCGCGATCACGAAACGAGGATCGGCCTTGCTATATTGGTTGCTCGCGAGGTCGGTGCGGACGGGCACGGTGCCGACCTTGGCGAAGTACGTCAACTGCTGCGGGGTGGAGAGGCACCACGTCATGAAATCGGACGCCTCCGCGGCATGGGCCGAACCGCGCGGGATGCCGATGACATCGCCACCGGCGAACGAGGACCAGCCCCCGTGCTGACCGGGGAGATAGGTGACGCCGAAATCGATCTTGGGGTACTGCGCCTTCAACGCGCTGATCTCGAACGCGCCGCCGCCGGTCATACCGACCTTGCCGGCCTGGAACCCCGTGAACCAGGAGGCGCCGTTGTCGGACTTCGCCCCCGGCGACACCTGGTTCTCGGTCCAGAGCCGCCGGTAGAAGGCGAGGGCTTGCTTCAAGGGACTCCACGACGTCAGCGTCGCCTTTGTCCCGGTGGCGTTGAGCAGATCGCCGCCACTTGCCCAGGCATACGGCAGGAATGTGAAGGCGTTGCAGCCGGCGCAGGCCCCGGGATAGTAGTAGCCTGTGACACCATGACCAAGGGCGGTAATCTTCTTGGAGTACGCTTCGATCTGCGCCCACGTCTTCGGGGGCGAGTTCGCGTCCAGGCCGGCCTGCCGGAAGAGCGCCTTGTTGTAGAGCAGGATGGAGCCTTCCGCGCTGAAGGGCAGGCCGTAGAGCTTCCCCTGATACGTGGAGAGCCGGATATGCGACGGGCTGAGCTTGTTCAAGAACGAGAGCTTGTGGGCGAACGACGTGATGTCGGTCATCTGATTGGCCGCGTCGAAGGCCGGCATGTAGATAAGATCGATGCCGATGACGTCCGGGGCCTGTCCACCGGCGACCGCGGTGCCGAACTTCGTCACGAACGTCGTGTTCGGGATGATCGTTAGCTTCACCTGCGTGGAATGGGTTTTGTTGTATCCGTTCACCAGCGGCTGCGTAAAGCTTTGATCACTGGCGCGAATCCAGAAATTGATCGTCGTCGCAGCCCTGACTTGACGCGCGGGTGGCAACGCCACGCCCGCCGCGCATATGAGCGCCGCCGCTCCAAGGATAGCTCGCTTCTTCACGACCGATACTCCTTTATATCCCCTATATCCCCTATTGCATTGTTCCGCGTTCCGCATCGAACCGCCATGTAGCGTCGCGCGCCCATCCCATGTGGGACACGGGTCCGATCGCACAAAGTGGCGGCCCAACGAGCCACCAACATGTATCCGTACGTCCCGATCTTCCTGTCCTCGCGGGTCGGCGGTGGACGCGCCGCGCGCAAACACGAAGAAGTCATGAGACACCCCCTTGCTCGTCGATGCGACATCTCCTTGCTCGTTGAGCAGTTAGCCATTGGCAATGGGCGGGTCACAGGGATGCCTACCGGCGACATCCTTGCGCATTGGCGCTCAACTACTGTCCGGCGACGAAGCGGCGCCATAGGCCCCTTCCCCTACCGTCGTGTCGCCCCCGGGAGCGCCACACGAGTCGCGCACGACGAGGTTGCAGGGCAGGCGAACGATACCAGACTCTCGTTGCTCGCCGTCGATCATGGCGCGCAGCCGGAGTCCCGCTTCGTGCCCCAGGTCGTGCAGCCGCAAGTCCACCGTGGTGAGCGGGGGGCGCGTGGCCGCCGCGATAATTTCCCAATTGTCGAATCCTACGACGGCGACATCGTCGGGCACACGGATACGCCGCTCCCGCAGCGCATCGACCACCCCGCGCGCGATTAAATCGTTGCCGCAGAAGATGCCGTCGATCGAAGACGCGCCATCGAAGAGGTGGGCGACCGCCTCGTGACCCCATAGCTCCTGCCATGAGCCCAAGAGTATCCGTTCGTCTGGAACACTCACACCGCGCGCGGCGAGCGCCTGAACCATCCCGTCTCGGCGCAAACGCACCGACTCGAACCGATCTGATCCTGTGATATGGGCGAGATGGCGGCGGCCCGCGCGCACAAGTTGCTCCGCAGCGAGACGGCCGCCCTGCGTGTCGTCGGGGAGCAAGCATAACGCGTCGCCCTCGGCCACTTGAGTTAGGGCATAGACGATGGGGACGCGCGCCGTCCCGATGTCGATCGGGGGACGCGGATCGGCGCGGCGCGCGGTAACGATGATACCGTCCACCCTCTTAGACAGCAAGTAGTCGATATAGCGGCGCTCGCGGTCCGGGTCGTCGCGGGCGTCGCACAGGAAGACGGCGATGCGCGCCGCGCCGAGGGCGTCCTCGATACCTTTCATGAGGGGGATGCTGAAGCGGCCATAGCTGTCGGTCGTGAGCAGACCAACGGTGAAGCTGCGCCCGCGCAGCAAGCTTTGCGCGAGATCATTGGGCTGGAACCCAAGGCGATCCGCCGCGCCCCGCACGCGCGCGCGCGTTTCCGGCCGGAGCTTACCCTGGCCGTTGAGCGCCTTCGATGCGGTCCCGATCGCGACGCCGGCGGCGCGAGCCACATCGTAGATCGTCGGCGCTACCATCGGGCTCTCGGATGGCGCGACGACATCGGGGGGCAATGCGGCTAGATCGTCATCACCCATAAGTAGGCCCACGCCTTCGTGACAGACCCGCGTCACAACTATTCATCCACCACCGCAGGACGACCATCAGCGCTTAGGAAAGGCTTTTCCTTCGCTGGTTGCTATGTTACACTTTCGGTCATACGGCGTCAAGAGCCTCGCCGTTTTCCGTGACGGACACGAATGGAGAGTTTGCTGCTCTTAGAGGAGGGATGTGCAATGGCGCCTGCCATCGACCAATCTGTGAACACCGGGATGGCTCGAGTGGCCGTCGTCGTGGACACACGGCGTAGCCCCTTCTGCCGCCTGCGTCCCCTGGGCTTGGAGGCGATCACGATCGACGACACGTTCTGGTCTCCACGCCGCCGCGTCAACCACGCCGCCACGTTGGCCGAGCAATACGAGCAACTCGAACAAACCGGGCGCCTGCACAACCTTCGTCGCGCCGGCGGCCAGATCGACGGCGGATTCGAGGGCCGCTTCTTCAACGATTCCGATGTCTACAAGTGGCTCGAAGCCGCCGCGTGGACCCTCGCCACGGAGCGCGACGCGCGGCTGCAAGACCGCGTCGATGACCTGATCGCCCTGATCGCCGCGGCGCAGGACGACGACGGATACCTGGACACCTACTTCACCTTCGAGCGAGTCCCCGAACGATGGGCCGACCTCGCCGTCATGCACGAACTGTACTGCGCCGGCCACCTGATCCAGGGAGCGATCGCCCACCACCGCGCGACCGGCGGGCGCGCCTTCCTCGATGTCGCAATCCGCCTGGCCGATCATATCGTCGCGACCTTTCACCCGTCGGGGCGCCAGGGCGCAGACGGTCATCCCGAGATCGAGATGGCGTTGGTCGAGTTGGCGCGCGATACCGGCGACGAACGCTACCTGCGACAGGCCCAATTCTTCGTCGACCAGCGCGGTCAGCGCCCTCCGACAATCAGCGGCAAAGAGTATCACCAGGACCACGCCCCGGTTCGCGCACAGCACGAGGTCGTCGGGCATGCCGTACGCGCCCTTTACCTCTACGCGGGGATGGCTGATCTCTACGCCGAGACCGGCGAGCGGGCGCTCTGGGAAGCGCTCGAGGCGCTGTGGCGCAACCTGCAGGGGCGCAAAATCTATATCACCGGCGGCGCCGGCGCGCGCCACGAGGGCGAGGCGTTCGGGGACGACTACGAGTTGCCGAACAGGCGCGCGTACGCCGAAACGTGCGCGGCGATTGCCCATGTGATGTGGGCCTGGCGCATGTTGCTGGTGACGGGCGACGCGTGTTACGGCGACGCGATGGAGACCGCCCTGTACAACGGCGTCCTCTCCGGCGTCTCGCTCGACGGCATGACCTACTTCTACGAGAACCCGCTGGCCGATCGCGGCGGCCATCGTCGCCAGCCCTGGTTTGGCACCGCGTGCTGCCCGCCCAACATCGCCCGCTTGCTCGCCTCGCTGCCGGAGTATTGTTACGCCACCTCGAACGAGGGTATCTGGGTGCATCTCTACGCAACGGGGACGGCGACGGCGGTCCTGCCCGCCGCGGGGGTGGTGACGGTGCGGCAGCAAACCACCTACCCATGGGATGGTGAGATACGCCTGACCATCGAACCGGAGACGGACACGGCGGCGCCGTTCAGCCTCTTTCTACGCATCCCGGCGTGGGCGGAAGGGGCTGTCGTCACCGCCAACGGCGCGCCGATCGAGCAGGGCGTCCGCCCGGGACACTACGTGGAGATCCGCCGGCGCTGGGCGCCGGGCGATGTCGTGCGCCTCACGCTGCCGCTCGCGGCGCGCGTCGTGTCGAGCCACCCTCATGTGACCAATAACCGTGGCCGCGTCGCCGTGCTGCGCGGCCCCCTGGTGTACTGCGTGGAGGCGGCCGATCACCCCGACGTGGACCCGTGGGACCTCACCCTTTTGGCGGGGGCGGAGTGGCAGGCGGAGTGGCGGCCCGACGTGCTCGGCGGGGTGACCGTCCTGCGGGCGGAGGGGCAGGCGCGCGCGCCTCTCGGGTGGGGCGACGACCTCTACCATCCCTTCGACGCGAACGCGGCTAGCGCGTCGGAGGCGACGCGTACGCCGCTGACAGCGATCCCCTACTACGCATGGGCCAACCGCGCGGCGGGGGCTATGCAGGTCTGGCTTTCCATCGACGCTGCGCAATAATCGTCGCCATAACTCGTGGACGCGGATTGGTACAGCCACGGGCAACCGTGACTTTGCGCAGCTAGGCCCGCACCGTGCGCTCGTCCAGCCTGAAGGCGGCCACGATCGCCGCGATACGTCATGTCACCGGCGATCACCCCGGGACCGGCCATCATGGGCGGGATCAACAACGCGGGCGTGCTCGTCGCCGGGTGTCAGACCAAGACAAGCCCTGGCACGACGTGTATCCTCACGCCCCACCATGTGGTCGCCCGCTCCGACCGCTAGCGCCGCGCCTGCCGGAACGTCTGCCGGCGGGCCGCGACGTTGTCCCACAGCGCAGGCCCTTGCCGCACCCGTTGATGGACCGTGTGGATACAGAGGTAGCCGCTGAGACCGATGATGAATCCCCCCATCGGGTCCAATATGATGGTCAGATCGAAGGCGCGGAGCAGGGTCACTAAGCCCACGGCCCCGACGATGGCGAGTATGCCTCCTTTGCGCTTCTGGGGCGCGTGGACGGAGCGTCGCACGCCGAGGATCGTGCCGACGGCGACGACGACCCCAACGGCGAGTCCGACCCACAACCCCGTCTCTCCATAGTGCGTGTCAGCCACCATCCAGCTCGCCAGGAAGGAGCCAACGCCGCTGAGGAGCATGAAGATTAGCAGCGTCCACGTCCGCACCGCTATGACCAAGCGTGAGGGCCGGTGTCCCGACGTCCGTTGCGCGTGTGTCGTCATGCCGCCAGTATAGCAAGAGCCGGCTGGCGGTGTCCACGGTACGGGGGCTAAATTCTCTTGTACGCCTCGTGTGCGCCTCTGGCCTTGGGAACGACGAGAGCCACCCTTTCGGACGGCTCTCCAGGCGTAAAAAGTGGCTGGGCGGGCAGGATTCGAACCTGCAACCTTCTGATCCAAAGTCAGTTGCGCTACCATTGCGCCACCGCCCATCACTAAACGAAGTATACAGTAGTCAGTAGCCGGAGAGGCCACACCACTGGCCCTACCGTGATGTCATGCTCTCTTGCTGACGACCGGCGACCGATCACCGACCACTACGGGTCGATCGGCTGGTAATGGCTGGAGAGGCTGTCGCGCGTGGTGGTCGTGACCTTGCCGTTGATGGTGATCGTCCGCGAGATCGTCGCGTCGACACTGCCGTCCGGGTTGAGCGAGACCCGCGGCGCGCCGACGACGACGCTGTATCTGCCCCGCTGGCGCATCGGCGCGTAGTTGTCGCTGTTGAAGAAGTAGACGGTCACGCCACCCACCCCGTCGCCCTCGGCCATCACGAGCACCGCGTGGCCCGTCGTGTTGCGCAAGACAAGGTCGGGCGCGCGCCCCTGACCCCGCCCCTGACCCTGGTCGCGCGCGTCGTAGGAGACCATGGCGTCGAGGCCCGGCTGCGTGTAGAGGCTCAGGTACGGGTAGTGCGCGCGGCGCTCGACCTGGAGCCCGGCGTCGTAGGCGGCGCCCAGCGCCGCCGAGGCCGCGAGGTTGACGCCGCCATCCACGCCGGTGATATCACCCGGCCCGACGATGTTCTGGCCCGCCGTGTAGCCCTGCGTGGCGTCGAGCGGCCCGGCGACCGAGGCGAAGCTGAAGAGCCCCCCCGGCGGCACGATTGTGTTGGTGATGGCGTTGGCCGCCGTCCCCAGATTATCCAGGCGCGCCCAGTCGGACCCCAAGCCGGCGTAGCCGAGCGTGGTCGCGCCCACATTGAGGTCGAAGTTGAGCGCGACGGCGTCCCTCTTTGTGAAGCGCGGCGGGACCGACTGCATCGGCAGGTATATCGGGTTGGCGACCCGCTGCGAGGCCGGCACGTCGGCCTGCCGCAGGATCTGCAGCGCCGCGCTGTGCACGTCGATCGTCGTACCCGAGAAATCTTGGGTCGGCTGCACACTGACGTCGGCCGGATTGAGGTCGGGCTTGTAGAGCACGTACGACGCCGACCGCGGCACGCTGTCAACCTTGGCCGAGACACCGCCGCGGTCGAAGGCCGCGAGCAGCTTGCGCTCGTCGATGCCCACATCGAAACGGCACGCCTGCGGCTCGCAGCGCGGGGTGAAGGTGAGCAAGCGCAGCATGCCCTCCTTGTCGAGGTACCAGGGCGGGGCGCTGCCGTTGGCGGTGTCGGTGTAGAGAAACTGGACCCGCCCGGAGAGCAGCGCGTCGGCGCGGTCCACCGCGGTCCGGGCCTCGTCGCGCCCCAGGCCCGAGTCGACCTGCTGCAGCGGCAGATCCACGGTCGTCGCGTCGTGCGTATTGATGACGGCGCTCAAGGCGGCCACCGCTCCCGGGCGGTCGAGTTGGCGGCCCGGCACAGGCGCGCGCAAGATGGTCACGTCGCCGCCGCGCACGCCGACCTCGGCCCCGCGCGGCGACACAGATAGCTCGCGCGCGGCGGCCGCCACGAAGCGCGACACCGCGGGGGGGTCGTGCGTGCCGCTCAACGGCACGTTCGCGCCGTTGAAAATCGTCTGCGCCTCGTTCCACCCGCCGAAGAACAGGGAGCCCGCGTGCGCCAGGGCCAGCGCACGGCCGACGGCCGCGGCGCTGTCGTAGCGCGCGCCGAACTGCGCCGGCGTCACCCGCCAGCTCTTCTCGTCGGCCTGCACAAAGATAGGCGCGTCGACGCGAGCCTTCTCGGTGTCGCGCAGCGCGGCCAACGCCTCGTCGCGCGTCATGCCACCCACGGGCACGTGGTCGACGATGATGTGCGGGTAGATGCGGCCGGCGTAGACCGCCTGGAAAACGGTGCCCGCGGACCAGATGACGAAGGCGACGCCGAGGGTCGCCGCGAGTTGCAGGAGGCTGACGCGCGCCGACGGGCGCACGATCGCGCGGCCCTCAGGACGATGCAGCCTAGGGATGCGCCGGCGCGTCGGCACGCGAGCGCGCGTCCAGCGCAGCCGCCGCGGCAGCGCACGGCCGAGTTCCCTATACGGTGGGACGACGCGCACCGTCACGCTCCCTCTGGCGCCGTATATAGCGATACTCGGGGTCCTGGTAGAAGGCGCTGCCCACGGGCGTGATCTTGCCCGCGTACTTGGTGAGCCGCTTGGCGCGGTAGGGGATCACGCTCTCGTCGCTGGTGTAGAACGAGAGTTGCCCCACGCGCAGGCCGGGGTAGAGCGGGATGGGGACCTTGCCGATGTTGGAGAGCTCGAAGGTGATGGTGCCGGCGAAGCCGGGGTCGACGAAGCCGGCCGTGGAGTGGATCTGCAGGCCCACGCGGCCCCAGCTGCTGCGCCCCTCCAGGCGCACGGCGAGGTCGGCGGGCAAGCGGATGAACTCCAGCGTGTTGGCCAGGGCGAACTCGCCCGGGTGCAGCACGTAGGGCTCGGTCGGCAGCACGGTGTAGTCTTGCGTGTAGGCGGCCACGTCGCGGCGCACCGCCTCGGGATCTTGCAGCGGCTCGATGTAGGCCAGGGCGCTGCGCTTCTGCGCCTGGAAGCGCGTGCCCAGGCGCACGTCGAGCGAGGTGGGGCCGAGCTGCGTGGCGAGATCGACGATGGGCGTGACGACCACGTCGCGCTCCACCAGCATGCGGCGCAAGATCTCACGCTCGTTCAGGATGGCCATGGTCATGGCGCCAACCCTCCCGGCCCGTCTTCCGCCAGCCTTCCCGGCCCGTCTTCCGCCAGCCTTCCCGGCCCGTCTTCCGCCAGCCTTCCCGGCCCGTCTTCCGCCAGCCTTCCCGGCCCGTCTTCCGCCAGCCGCCCCCGCATGAAGATGCCCTGCACGTGCGCGGCCTCGATCGACTGCGCGAGCAGGTCGGTGCGCTCCAGCAGGTGCGGGCGGTACGCCGCGAGTATCCTCGCCACGTCGGCATGCTCCTCGATCAGCTGCCCGAACAAGGGATAGCTGTACCGCACCTTGTAGAGCCAGCCCACGCCCAAGATAGTGGCTAGGGAGGCCGGGCGTTCGCCCAGGGGGCCGATCAGGGCGTAGAAGTCGTCGGGGTTGTCGACGCCCTCCAGGCGCTCCAGGAAGTCGGCCGGCACGGGCGGGTCGATCGCATTGATAGGCGTCCCGGCGACGAGCTTGTCGAGCAACACCGCCGTTTCCTCGACCGTCGGCACGTCCGGCAGATCTAAGCCCAATTCGGCCCACAACGCGTCGTCTATAAACTCCCCGTACCCAAGCGTTCCATCTCGTTGGAATATATCGTCGCGCGCCCGCAGCAAGTGGGCGAATAAGCCGATGAGTGCGCTCTCCTCTTGTCCCATCGCGCCCCTATCTTCCGCATCGAGTCCCCCGGCCATGCTTAGCGCCGCGTTTCGCATCAATTGCAAATCCGGGCGATCCACCGTCAAAGCAACTGGCGCGAATAGCAATTCGTAGACGGCGCGGGCGGCAAAGGCGGCGGGTCCCAATAAGCGTACGGCTACCTGAAGTTGGATGGATGGATCTTCCTCGAGCGACGGCGCGCCCTTCTCCTGTCGCAGCCTCCCGTTGTATCGAGACAGGAACAGGCGCGCCAGCGCGGGCGACAGGAGCGGCCACGTCAGGGGATCGACGGACTCGATACGCGGTAGGGCAACCGCCGGCTCCGTGCCACTCTCGTTGTCCACGTCGACGCCGGTCGCCCGGAGGGCATCATGGAGACTCTCGGCCACATCGTCATCGAGGGCGGCGTAGTCGTCGGTGAGCACTACCGCGGGGTGCGGCAAATCGGCCCCGACCTCGTCGCGCAGCTTGCGCAGGAAGATGTCGACCGAGGCGGCGCTCCAGCGCATGTCGAGCAACCCGAGGCGAGAGTGCAGGGCGCGCAAAGCCTGCCCGCATTGGTATAGCGTGTCAAGGATGGCGGGCGTCGCGTCCTCCGCGCCGCGCTGTCTCCGCAGCACATCCCGCTGCAGGCGCGCCTCCAGGGCGTCGAGGCCTCCTCCGAGCAGCGCGGCGACGGCGCGCGCATGGGGCTTGCTCGCCACAGACGGGTCCGCGAGCGCCTCGCGCATCGCGATGACGCGCTCGCCAAGCTCGCACAGGATCACCGTCGGCAGGTCGTCGGGCATCTCTCGTCCATCTAGAATCATCTGGTCGCACTTGCCATCATAGCGCAGCGGGCAGTTGCGTGCCAGCGCGGCGAGGACCCGAGACCCCGCGACATCGGACGCGGGTTACCTAGAACCGACGGGCTGGCCGAGCAGAAACTGGCGCACCGTCCAGAGGTAGGCGTCGGGCTCCTCCAGGTAGGGCGAGTGCGCACTGTACTCCATCACCGTGAGGTGGCTACCCGCAATGCCCCTATGCATGATCTCGGCCTGCGCGAGGGAGCAGACGCGGTCGTGCTGCCCGGCGATGATGAGCGCCGGCGCCGCCACCCGTCCCAGGCCGGGGCGCAGGTCGTAGTGCGGGAACTCGTTGCCGCTCCACCAGCTGCTCATGCGCGCGGAGTAGATCGTCTCGTCGATCCAGCGCTCCGCCTCGGCGCGTATGCTGTCGTCGTAGCGGTGGAAGTAGTAGGGCAGCTCGGCGCGCAGAATGTCGCGCATCTGTTCGTCCGTTTCCATGCCCCCCTCGCTCTCCAGGGCCGCACGCTGCTCGGGCGTGGCATATTGCTCGACATTGGCCACGGCCTCGACCGCCATCTCGTGGCTTGGCGCGGTGCAGGAAAGCACGAGGCGCGAGACGCGCTCCGGGTAGCGCTCGGCATAGCCCAGGGCGATGAAGCCGCCGAACGAGTGGCCCAGCACGGCGACCCGCTCCGCCCCGAGGTGGCGCCGTAGGCCCTCCACGTCGTCGATCATCCTGTCCGTCGTGCAGGTCTCGGGCGCCACGCGCTCGGAGCGTCCCTGCCCCCGCTGGTCGAGGTAGACGACGCGCGCCACGTCGCCCAATGGGTCGAGGTAGGGGCGCAGCTCGCGGTGGTCGAGCCCCGGGCCACCGTGCAGCGCCACCAGGGGCTCGCCCCGCCCCGCTCCTACCTCCACGGCATAGAACCGCGCACCGTCTATCGTTATGTCCACAAAGACGTTACCTCCCGCGCAGCATATTGCTGGCTTGCTGGGCGATGTTCTCGGCGTCGATCATGAACTGGTCCTCGGGCGGCGTCATCAGGGCAAAGAATAGCACCGCGCCGACGACGAACTCGATCGCGTCGCCCGGGATGGCCATGACGAGGCCGGCCAGGTGCTGGTCGTCGAGGGGCGCGATCCCCCACAGCGGAGACTGCTGGCCATAGAACGGGTAGACCACGCTGTCCTTGGTGGCGAAGGCCATGCCCAGCAGGGCGTTGGGGATTGCGGCCGTCCACACGTAGATCATGCGCAGGCCGGGATGCAGGCGCGCCGGCCCCGGCATGGGCTCGACGATGACCCACCAAAAGAGCAGGCCGCTCCCCAGGAAGTACAGGTGCTCGAGCAGGTGCACGCCCGGGCTGCGCAGGGTCGCATCGTAGAGCGCCGGCAGGTGCCAGACCAGCAGGCCGGCGTTGTAAAGAGGCCACGCCACTAGTGGCGCGGTCAAAAGGCCCGTCAGCCGGCGCAGCCAGCGCGTACGCCGGTGCAGCCGCGTCACGGAGCGCACGAGGTCGCGCGGCGCGCCGACCAGCAGGACAGTGACCGGCTTGCCGGCCAGCAGCAGCGGCGGCGCGACCATCAGCAGGATCATGTGCTGCGCCATGTGGATGGTGAAGAGCCGCTCGTCGAGCGTGTCGAGCGGTGAGGTTAGGGCCAGCAACACGGACAGTAACCCCAGGCCGAAGAGGGCGACGCGCCGCCACGTGACGGTGCGCCCGAAACGACCGCGACGCATCAGCTCCCGCACACCGGAGGCGTAGACCACCGCCGCGAGGGCGAGACCGAGCACGACGCTCGGCTCGAATGACCAATCCAGCAACAAAGAGGTGAGCAACATGGGTAGGTCCTCAACAAGCGCGAGACACAGCGCGGGGCTCTAATTCCCTTAAGTATAACCCGGCAACGCGCGGCAGACCCCTTGTCCCCTAGCCGATGGGCGTCGATACGATAAAATACATCTATCTACTTGTGATTTTACGTCAACTGAGGTAGCGCCGAGGAGCACACCGTGGCCAACCGTTATGACCCTACCGCCATAGAGAAACGGTGGCAGCGCCGCTGGACCGAGACGGGCCTGTACCGCTTCCACCCCCACCCGGACCCGGAGCGGCCCAAGCACTACGCCTTGACGATGCTGCCCTACCCCAGCGGGAACCTGCACATCGGCCACTGGTACGCTATGTGCCCCAGCGATGCGCACGCGCGCTACATGCGCATGCGCGGCCACGACGTGTTCTTCCCCCTGGGCTTCGACGGCTTCGGCCTCCCCGCCGAGAATGCCGCCATCAAGAACGGCACGCATCCTCAGACCTGGACCTACGCCAACATCGCCCACATGCGCGGCCAGCTCCGCTCGATGGGCATGATGGTCGACTGGGACCAGGAGGTGGTCACCTGCGACCCCGCCTACTACCGTTGGAACCAGTGGTTCTTCATCCAGTTCTACAAGCGCGGCCTGGCCTACCGGCAGTTCGCGCCGGTCGATTGGTGCCCCTCGTGCCAGACCACCCTGGCGCGCGAGCAGGTCAAGGGCGACGACCGCGTCTGCGAGCGCTGCGAGACGCCGGTGGTCAAGCGCGACCTCGACCAGTGGCTCTTCCGCATCACCGACTACGCCGAGCGCCTCTTGCGCTTCGACGGCGTCGACTGGCCCGAGCGCATCACGGCCATGCAGCGCAACTGGATCGGCCGCTCCGAGGGCGCCACCGTCACCTTCCACACTGAAGGGGGCGACCCTCTGCCCGTGTTCACGACGCGGCCGGACACCCTGTGGGGCGCCACCTTCATGGCGCTCGCCCCCGAGCACCCGCTGGTCGACACGGTCACGAGCGACGAGCGGCGCGCCGCCGTCGAAGAGTATCGCTTCGAGGCGAGCCGCGCCACGGAGATCGAGCGCCTGAGCACGGAGCGGCCCAAGACGGGCGTGTGGACCGGCGGCTACGCGGTCAACCCCGCCAACGGGGTCCACATCCCGGTCTGGATCGCCGACTACGTGCTGATGAGCTACGGCTCCGGCGCGATCATGGCCGTGCCCGCGCACGATGCGCGCGACTTCGCGTTCGCCCGCGCCTACGACCTGCCCGTCGTCGTGGTCGTCCAGCCAGAAGGTGAGACGCTCGACGGCGCGACGATGGCCGAGGCGTGGCCCGGCGACGGCTTGATGGTCAACTCGGGTCCGCTCGACGGGCTGCCGGCTGGCAAGGGCGAGGGGCAGAGCGTGCGCGCGGCGATAGCGTGGCTGGCCGCGCGGGGCAAGGGCGACGGCGCCGTGACCTACCGCCTGCGCGACTGGCTGATCTCGCGGCAGCGCTACTGGGGCACGCCGATCCCCATCGTCTACTGCCCCGAGCACGGCGCGCAGCCGGTCCCCGACGACCAGCTGCCGGTCACGCTGCCCGAGGACATCGCGTTCGTGCCGACGGGCCAGTCCCCGCTCAAGCTGCACCCCACCTGGCGCTTCACCTCTTGTCCCGTGTGCAGCGGCCTGGCCGAACGCGACACCGACACCATGGACACGTTCGTCGACTCGTCCTGGTACCAGTATCGCTACCTCTCGCCGCGCGACGCGGACGCCCCCTTCGACGCGACGATCGGCGCGTCCTGGCTCCCGGTCGACCAGTACACGGGCGGAGCCGAGCACGCCGTGATGCACCTGCTGTACACGCGCTTCTGGACCAAGGTGATGCGCGACATGGGGCTGGTTACATTCGACGAGCCGATGCTGCGCCTGTTCAACCAGGGCACGATCCTGGGCGAGGACGGCGAGAAGATGTCCAAGTCGCGCGGCAACGTCGTCGACCCGGATGCCTTGGTGGCGCGCTACGGCGCCGACGCCGTGCGCCTCTTCCTCATGTTCATCGGCCCGTGGGACCAGGGCGGCCCCTGGAACAGTCGCGGCATCGAAGGCGTGGCGCGCTTCCTCAACCGCGCCTGGAACCTCGTCACGCGCGAGGCGGGCGACGCGACCGAGGGGGCGGCAGGCGGCGGCGCGACCGACGCGACCGCCCTGCGCCGCGCCACTCACCAGACGATCAAGCGGGTCGGTGAGAGCCTGGACCGCTTCGCCTTCAACACGGCCATCGCCGCCCTGATGGAGTTCGTCAACGAACTGACCAGGGCGCGCGAGACGGTCCCCGCCGGCGCGCGGGCCTGGGGCGAGGCTGTTGGGACGCTCACGCTGCTATTGGCCCCCCTCGCGCCGCACGTCGCTGAGGAGTTGTGGGCCCAACTCGGACGCGGGACGGACTACTCCGTGCACCAGCAGCCCTGGCCTCCCTACGACGCGACGGTGGCCGCCGAGGAGACCGTCACGCTGGTAGTGCAGGTCAACGGCAAGGTGCGCGACAAGATCGAGGTCCCGGCGACCGTCGCCGAAGAAGAGGCGCGCGCGGCGGCCCTGGACTCGCCCAACGTGGCCAAGCTGCTCGACGGCAAAAGCCCGGCCAACGTCGTGTACGTGCCGCGCAAGCTGGTCAACATCGTGCTACGCTAGTACTGCTCGCGCCGGCGTATCATTATGTTGGGAAGGACGCTTTCGATTATGCTGGGAAGGACGCTTTCGATCGGTTAATTGCCCGGAGCGATTTGCCCTACAACCACCCTTTGAAGATCCAGTACAGGGACAGCACGAGCAGGCCGGCCAGCACAAACGTGCGCGCGCTGACGCCGTGCAACGAGGTGGCGTAGAAGAGGATCAGCAGGGCGACGAGCACGGCGATGCGCTGGACGACGCGACGCAGGACGCCCCGCGCGCGGCTATTCGGCCGCGCGGCGGCGCCTGCGCGTGGTCGCGGGGCCCCTCGAACGGGTGTATCTCGAGCGGGTGTATCGCTACCCCGTCCCGCCGTAAACGTGTGGGCGCCGCCGCGCACACCGGAGTCTTCTCTCGTCTTGCTCATGTCTGATCACCACCTGCCGGCGGTCGCGGCCACGCCACGCACGGCGGCCACGACCGCCCCGAGCGTCTGTCGACACACCCCTACGACGAACACGCGCTACAGTGTTCGTCTTGTTTGCAAAAGCTTGCCGGTCGGGGGCCGGCAAAAGGGCGGGCATCCCCGTGGACGGCTTTCACGACATGGATACCGTCGAGCGCGGGGCGGTGCGGGCGGCGAAGTACTTGGCCTGCGGATGGTGAGCGATGATGGCCACTGTCGATTGCTCAGGGACCAGTTGATAGGCCTCGGTCAGGCGCAGCCCGATCTCGCGCGCCTGGGGCAGCAGCGCGAAGACCTTGACGTGCTCCTCCAGGTCGGGGCAGGCCGGGTAGCCCCAGCTGTAGCGCTTGCCGCGCGTGCGCGGGAGACGCAGCTCCCGGTTGATGTGACGGTGCATGTACTCGGCCAGGGCCTCGGCCGACTCCACACCGAGCCCGTGCGTGTAGTAGGCGTCGGAGTAGTCCCCCGCCGCCTGCAGCTCGTCCACCAACTCCGTGGCGCGCTGGCCCATCGTGACGGCCTGGAAGGCCACAACGTCGCGCCGGCCCGACTCGACGGGCGCGAAGTAGTCCGCGATGCACAGGCGCTCCTCGGCCGGCTGGCGCGGGAAGGAGAAGCGCTGCAGCATGCGTCCGGGCTCGGCGGGGTCGTAGACGAGCACGTCGTCGCCTTCGGCCGCGGCCGGATAGTAGCCATAGACGGCCCGCGGCTGCAGCCAGCCCCGCGCGATGGCGTCGCGCTGCATCGCGCGCAGGCGCGGCATGAAGTCGTCTTGCAAGAGGCGCACCCAATCGTCGCCCTTGACGCTCTTGGCCCCCCACTGTAGGCGGAACAGCGAGCGCAAGGCCAGGAAGCGGAAAATCTTCTCCAGGTCGATCCCTTCCAGGACGCGCGCGCCCCAGAAGGGCGGCGTCGGGATCGGCGCGTCGCGGTCCACGTCCGAGGTGGCGGGGACGCCCGTCCCCGGGATTGCCGGGGCGGGGCGGGCGCGGCCCAGTGCGGCCACGGCCTCGCGCATCGTGCGCTGCACGAGCTCGGACCGCCGCTCGGACATCAGGGTGTCCATAAGGTCCAGCCCTTCGAAGGCGTCCTTGGCGTAGAAAACGCCCGGCTTATAGGCGCGCTCCTGCGCCTCATCGGTGAAGAGGATGCGATTGACATAGGCCTTATTGATCGCGGCGCCGCCCACCACGACTGGGAAGGGCAGCCCGCGCTTGTCGAGCTCCTGCACGCACAGGGGCATCTGTTTCGACGTGGAAACGAGCAGGGCCGAGAGCCCGATGGCGTCGGCCTCGACCTCGATCGCCTTGTCTATTATTGTCGTCAGGGGCACCTGCTTGCCGAGGTCGTAGACGGTGTAGCCGTTGTTGGAGAGGATCGTGTTGACAAGGTTCTTGCCGATGTCGTGCACGTCACCGTACACGGTGGCCAGCACGACCTTGCCCTTGGTATAGCCCTCCTTACGCTCCAGGAACTGCTCCAGGTGCGCGACGGATCGCTTCATGGTCTCGGCCGACTGCAGCACGAACGGCAGGATCAACTCGCCCGCGCCGAAGCGGTCGCCCACGTCCTTCATGGCGGGCAGCAGCACGTCGTTGAGCACCTCGACCGCCGTCTTGCGGGTCAGGGCCTCGTCGATGTCCTTCTCGACGCCGTCCTTCTTGCGATGCAGGATACGATAGTGGATGCGCCCCTCGGCCGTCATGCCCTCCATGGGGTCCTCGGCCTCCTCGGCCTTCTCCACGGGTCCGTGCCGCTCGTAGTAGTCGACGAAGCGGGCCAGCGCGTCCGGCCGGCGGTTGAAGACGAGGTCCTCGGTCAGTTCGCGCTGCTCGCCGGGAATCTCCATGTAGGGGATAACCTCGCTGGGGTGCACGATGGCCATGTCCAGCCCGGCCTCGACGGCGTGGTACAAGAAGACCGAGTTGAGTACGGCGCGCGAGTGTTTGGCCAGGCCGAACGAGATATTGCTGATGCCCAGGATGCTCTGCACGCCGGGCAGTTCCCGCTCGATGGCGCGGATGCCCTCGATGGTCTGCACGGCCGAGTCGAGCAGGTCTTCTTGCCCCGTGCCGAGCGGGAAGGTCTGCGTGTCGAAGACGAGCGCGTCGGCGGGCAGCCCATACTCCCCACAGGCGATCTCGTGGATGCGTCGCGCGATCTCGGCCTTGCGCGCGACCGACTTGGCCATGCCGCGCTCGTCGATGGTCATGCACACAACAGCGGCGCCGTGGTCGCGCGCGAGCGGCAGCACGGCGTCGAGCTTGGCGCGCCCGTTCTCCATATTGACCGAGTTGATGAGGGCGCGGCCGGGATAGGCGGCGAGGGCGTTGCGCGCGACGTCGGCCTCGGTGGTGTCGATCACCAGCGGCGTCTCCACGGTCTGGGCCAGCTTCTTGACGAGGGTGCGCATCTGCTCCTTCTCGTCGGGGCGCTCGGTCATGGCCACGCAGACATCGAGCACGTGCGCGCCGCCGTCGACCTGATCGCGCGCGACAGTCATGGCGCTGTCGTAGTCGTCGGCCAGCAAGAGGCGCTTCATCTTGCGGCTGCCCAGCGTATTGACGCGCTCGCCCACGAGCGTCGGCGCCGGCTCCTGCTGCTGCGCCGTGGCGCGGATCGCGCTGGAGAGGCGCGCCACGCGCTCGACCTGTCGTCGTTTGGGGACGCGATTGCCGCAGAGTTCCACGATGCGCGCGATGTGCTCGGGGGTCGTGCCGCAGCAGCCACCCACCGCGTTGACACCAAAATCCTCAACGAAAGAGGCAAGCTGCGCGGCCATCGGGCCGGGCTCGAGCGGGTAGACGGCACGGCCACCCTCGTTGCGCGGCAGGCCGGCGTTGGGGATAACCGAAATCGGCAGTGGGCAGCGCTCGGTCAGGGCGCGCACAGGCTCGCGCATGTACTCAGGTCCGGTCGAGCAGTTAAGGCCGATCACGTCGACGCCGAGCGCCTCGAGCGTGACCATGGCGGCGTCGACATCGGTGCCCAGCAGCATGCGCCCGGAGGTGTCGAGCGTGACCTGCGCCTGGATCGGGACGCGCCGCCCCTCGTCCTCCATCGCGGCGCGGCAGCCGAAGATGGCCGCCTTGACCTCCAGGATATCCTGCGCCGTCTCGATCAGGAGCACATCGACGCCCCCGGCGATGAGCGCGCCGGCCTGCTCGCGGAAGACAACGACGAGTTCCTCGAAGGTCACATTGCCGAGCGAGGGGTCGTCGGAGGAGGGCAGGAAGCCGGTGGGACCGAGCGAGCCGGCCACGAAGCGCGGGCGCGCGGGGGTGGCGTGGCGGTCAGCCACGCGCCGGGCGAGGCGCGCCGCCGCCATGTTCTGCTCCCGCGTGCGCTCACCGAGGCCATACTCCTCGAGCTTGGGGCGCGAGCCGCCGAAAGTGTCGGTCTCGAGCACGTCGCAGCCGGCCTCCATGAAGGAGGCGTGGATTTCCTCGATCACGTCGGGCCGGGTGAGGGCGAGATACTCGTTGCATCCCTCCTTGCCCCCGAAATCGGCGGCGGTGAGCTCCCGCTCCTGCACCGATGTGCCCATCGCGCCATCGTAGACGAGGACGCGTTCCTGTAGTACGTCTAGATAAAGACTCTGCATAGCCATTATTGTACCAGCCATCGGCCATCGACCGGTTTACCTCCTGAAAGCCGGTTTACCTCCTGAAAGGGCGTCGCCGCCCCCATCTTAACGCGCCTTAACCGCGAACGTGATTTTGCCCCCAATCTTAACCGCTTCTTAACCGCCATCTTAACCCGATCTTAACCCGATCTTAACCCGCGCGCGGTATAGTTTTAGGTATGGTGGTCGTATAGGCGCGTGCGCGATCGCGATAAGGTCGCGGGGCGCGACGGCACAAATGCTGCCTGTAGCCTACTATGTACAACAACGAATCAGCCCCTACCTTGGAGGACACGTGATCGATGCCCTCGCGGCGGCGCCGACGATGGTCCCCAACGTTCCTACACCACTACCTACCCCACTAGACGAGGCGCTAGACGCGCTCTTCGCCCTCACGGCGCGCACGTTGCAGGCGCGTCGCTGCTCGCTGTACCTGCGCCCGACGGGCGGGGCGGGCGATACGTCGCTGCTCCTGTGCAAGAGGACGGGCTTGACCAGCGAGGAGGGTGTGGGCGCGGCGCCGACCGAGGCGACCATCTTGGGGCTGGTTGCCCGCGCGCGCGTCCCCCTGCTCGTGCAAGATATCGCCGCGTATCCCGCCCTCCCCACGCACCCCGAGCGCTATGCCACCGCCTCCTTCGTGTCCGTGCCCATCCTTGTCGAGAACGAGGCGGCCGGCGTGCTCAACGCCGCCGATCGACATGACGGCCAGCCCTTCTCCGAGAACGACCTGCAGGGCGCCGAGTTGGTGGCGCGCGCACTTGCGACGGTGCTGCACGGCGATCTGCTGGTGCGGCGCGCGCTCGACGAGGGCGAGATCGACCCGGTCACAAGCCTGTACAACCACAACCGGCGCCACCTGCAGCACAGGATGAGGCAGGAGAGAGCGCGCGCGCGGCGGTCGGACACGCCGCTCGCGTTGCTGCTGCTCGCCGTCGGAGGCTACGGGGAGGTCGCCGCGCATGCCGGGGCACAAACGGCCGGCGTGCTGATGCGCTGTGTCGGCGAGTTGGTGGGGCGAGTGGTGAGACAGTCGGACATCGTCGCCCTATATGAGAGCGATCGCATCGCCATCCTCCTGCCGGATACGGCGCCGGACGCGGCCCGGCAAGTGGCGCGCACGATCGTGCGCGAGATGCTCCACGAGAAATTGCCCGCGCACTTGCGCTACGACTGCGAGCGCCTCGACATCAGCCTCGGCGTCGCGTCGTCCCTGGCGTTGGCCGACGAGGCCAGCCTGGAGCGCCGCGCCGAGGAGGCGCTGCGCATGGCCCTGGCGCGCGGCGACGGGATCGTGGTCGCGGAAGGCGCCGGTGCGACGCGACACACCTCGCCGCGAGCGGGGCGCGACATGGCCTCCCTGGCCCGCGAGATCGGCGTCCCATATCTCGCCGATCCCGCCGCGGTGGCCACGGCCGCCGCCGTGCGTCTGCTCTCCCCGCAGGTCGCGCGCAGCTACCTGTGCTTCCCGGTCGCCTTCGAGGGCGGGACCCTGACGCTGGCGATGGTCAACCCGCTCGATGCCGCCGCTATCCATGCCGTCTCGCAGCTGACGGGGATGGCGGTGTACCCGGTTGCCTGCCCGCGCGCGCAGATCCTGCGCGCGATCGCCCGCCTGCTGCCCGTCGATAGCCACGACAGGCGCGACGACCACGACGACCACGACGACCACGACGACCACGAAAATCCAGGCGCCGATGGGGTGCTGCTGCATGCCTTACGCGACGATCCAGACGCCTGAAGACGAGCCGCTGAAGGGTGGCGTCGATCATGGCTAGTCCGAGATACGGTTCGGACCTCTTGCGCCCCGTCTCACCGCACGGTAAACTACAGGTACAGCCCATCTACCTCCTAGATCCCCGTGCCTTGCGCGAGGGGTAACTATCCAGCGGCGAGGTTAGGGAGGGGTGGATGACCGGCGAAGACACCCTGGAGCGCGGGAAGGACTGTCTGGCCCTGCTTTTTGAGGGTGG
>JAABUH010001352.1_pt1 | contig 28224 bp, 26 predicted proteins | sample 5559121 | NCBI WGS metagenome assembly JAABUH01 (sample SAMN10711871, study PRJNA513364) | rock metagenome | isolation source: Antarctica rocks | place: Antarctica: Victoria Land, Battleship Promontory nord | collected 2015-12-28
CGCCCAAACGCACCGTCAGGTCGAGCGCCGTGTCATAGTCCACGGTCTTGAATGTTCTACTCATGCTCACCAGTCTATCAGCACAGACGGGGCGGAGAGCTCGTTTCTCTCCGACAAACTGCTAGAGGCGCGGCTAGCCGACGTGTCGCAACAGGCCGCCGTCGTGCCCGACCTGCGCGCCCTGCACGAGCGGCTGACGAGCACCGAACCTGCCGAGTTTATCGACCGGCTCACGGCCTACGGCGATGATGACGGGCTGCGCGAGGTCCTGCTCGATGTGGTCGAATCGGCCTGCCTTGTCGAGCGTCGCCCTGAGCATAATAGCACATGGGTACGGCTAGAGGTCACATGGACGCCCGCCGTGCAAAAGCTCATCGACGCCGGCCTACTCTGGCTCGACGCCGCACCAGAGCCGCCACAGCTATCCCGGTCGGTAGAGCTTGCCCGCGCCCGCTACCGGCGCTACGATGCCAAGCACCGTGCGACCGACCCGGACTATCGCAAGCGTAAGCGTACCAGCACCCTACGCGTTACTTTCTGAAATCGTCGTGGCCTTCGGAATCGGGCACGTAGAAGGCTATCTGCTCGTTGGCGCGCATCTCATAGCGCGCCGCCGCCGCCTCGGCCCGCAACGCCCGGTACTCCTCGGAGCCGTCGCCCGCGTACACCCGGCAGCGGCCGGTGTTGACCATGCCCAATAGGTTGAAGGCGAGCCGGCTCTTGCTCGGCGCGGTGAAGACGAACTGCTCGACCGTGGGTCCGAGCTCGGACGCCAGCCACGAGGCGATCCCCGCGCCCACGCCGGTGGCGTCGACCGCCACGCGGCGGCAACCCCACACCTCGCGCAGCAGGCGGCGCAGGCCGGCCAACTGCGCCCCGTGGCCGCGCCCCGTCCAGCGGTAGTGCTCGACGATCTCCAAAAGGGGCTCGCGCTCGTCGTCCCAGGCCACGCGCCCTATCGTCACCACGGTCGAGTCGCGGCGCGGGCGCAGGGCGCGCAGGGCCGCGTCGGCCGCCTGCTCGTCCTCGCCCGCGATGTCCACGCCGGCCACGTACGCCTCGCCGGGCGCGGGGGCGGAGAGACGCGCGTGGACCCCGGCGAGCAGCGCCTGCTGGGCCGGGGAGAGGAAGCGTCCGAGCCCCTGCATGGCCTCCAGGCGATACTGAGTGCGGACGACGGGGTGGTCGGCGCCCAGACGCGCGATCTCGCCCTCGACGAAGCGCCGGTACGCCGGGCTCAACTCCGCCAGCTGCTCCCAGTCGTACTCGAAGTGCAGCCGCCGGCCACGGCGCCGCTGCTCCTCCAGGTTGCGCCGCCTCACCTTCTCCAGCAGACAATCCTCCGTCCAGGCTGTCCCGTACAGGACGGTGGTGGCGTTGGCGGTGCTGGCCATGGGGCGGAAGTCGCGCAGATACTTGTCACCGTCGACGTCCTGCGCCTCGTCGACCTCGAGCAGCACGTCGGCGGTCGCCCCAACGACGTTGCTCGCGCGGTCCGCCGAGAAGAACAGGACGCGCGCATCGCCCACGCGCAGCGTGTAGCCGTACTCGCCGCGCCAGCGGCCGGCGCAGAACGGGGCGGAGAGCTCGCGCTCGAGGCGCATCTTACTGGTGACAAGCTGGGGCGCGAAGGTCGGGGCCGTCTTCACGATCTGTCCCCCCTTACCCGCGAAGAGGTTGAGCAGGTAGAGTTCGAGCGCGGCCGACAGCTGGTTTTTGCCCATCTGGCGCGCCATCATCACGGAGATAACGTCGCCGCGCCCGGCCCGCACGCTCTCGACGACGGCCAGCGCGGCCTCGACCTGATACGGGCGCAGCGGCCGTGTCCCCGCGACCGCGGTGAAACGCTCCACATCGGACAGCAGGGACCGCACCCCCGCGCGCCACTCGGTTGTCCCGCGCACGTCGCCTCCTTCGTTAAACGATTAGCCGTTGGCCCCACGTGGCAGCATTCTTGCTATCCGTTAGCGCCGACTTATCCGGGCGCCCACGGATCTCGCCTCATGCCGGCCGGCGAGGGGTGGTCGTCCCCGCGCCGCGGGTTGCGCGCCGCCGCGACGGTGCAGGCGCCCCGCTATGGAGGGACAAGAAACAGAAGTCGCCGCCGCGAACAACGCGGCGCGGGCATGAGCCGGCCGCCGGCGCCCCGGGGCTCCCCCGCTTTTAGGGGTAGGTTTTTCACGAAGGAGGGAGATTCGGAGGGCACAGCCCTCCGTGGTGCCCATCGTGCGGTGGGGTGGGCAGCGACGCTGCCCACCCCTCCGCACAAAAAACCTACCCTTGGAAGGGGCTCCCCCAGGCTAGCGCGGGCCGATAAGGAACAGGGATATGGGGCTCCCCCGGGCTGGCGCAGACCGATGAGGAACAGGGATATGGATCAGGACGTGGCGGAAGACGCGTAGAGCTTCGACGCGTGTGCATGAATTATCGAGAGTGGAGGAGCTATGCTCGTGGGCAAGGGTACGGTGCTGGTAGTCGACGACGATCCGTTTATCGTCGACTTCCTGGAGACGGCGCTGGAGGATGAAGGTTATCAGGTACTGACGACGGTCAACGGCGGCGCGCTGCCGCTCGCCCGCGACTCGCACCCCGACGTCATCCTGCTCGACATCATGATGCCGGGCATGGACGGCGTGGAGGTCAGCCGGTGTCTGCGCGCCGATCCCGCGACGGCCGACATACCGATCATCGTCATGTCGGCGCAAGACCGCCTCCGCACCACCTCGGCGCTGATGCAAATCGACGACCGCTTGCCCAAGCCGTTCGACCTCGATCGCCTGTACGCGACCGTCGCGCGCTGGGCCAAGGCCTCGTGAAACGCCGGGTATGGCGGCGCTGGCCGTCGGAGCAGTCCCGCCTCTCGGCGGCGACCCAGCAAGGGAACAAGAGAAATCAGCAGGAAAACAAGAGGAAAGGGAAAGCGACAGCGCAGGTCACGGCCTGCCCCGTCTGCGCCAGCCCCCTGGCGACGCGGTGGACGGTCGAGCAAGGGCCGGACGGCCCTCGACGCGTGCTGCTGCTGCGCTGTCCCAATGCCGATTGCCCGCGCAGCCGTCTAGGCGAAGGGGCGTGAAGGGCGATTAGCAATTATTATCAAAAGCTATTGGCCACGTTGTTGAGCGAGGTGGCGACGGCCGGCTCGAAGAAATGGACGGCGACGACCACGACGGCAGCGAGGAAGCCGAGGATCGCGGCATACTCGACGAGTCCCTGGCCCCGTTCGTCACGACGCACCGCCTCCCACAGCGATACCAGATACAGCGCAACGCGCGCACAGCCCTTTTGCATCATTTTTTAGAGTCCTTGCTTCATCCGTTGGTATGAGCATAGTGCCTGCACAAAGCGGCTCGCAGCCTCTTTTCGGCTAGAATCGCGCCCTCCAGATGGTTACTCTTACGGGGCCGAGTTTGGGGGTGGGGTCACGAGGCGGTCGATGCCGTTGTCGCGCGCCCCGGCGTGACCGATCTCGGGGCCGGGGACAAGGGGCGTAGCGTCCCCGGCCTCCGCGCCGAGCAGGCGCAGTCCCTCGGCCTGCACCGCCGCGTCGAGCGCCGCGATGTCGTCGGTCGCCGCGCTCTCTTTGCCGCGTAGCGCGCGTATCAAGGCATGGACCGTGCGCGGGATCTCGCCGAGCTTCTCCTCATCGTCGCGCTGCAGCAAGCGCAGCAGATGCAGGCGCAACACGGCGACCTCGCCCGTGAGACCCTCTTGCGCCAGGGCCTCCGCGTAGCGCTCCCGCTCGCCTGTATCGAGCGCGTGGGCGTAGAACGCCGGCGCTACATCGGGCGTGCGCGAGCCATGCGAGCCATGCGAGCCATGCGAGCGACAGAAATGCTCGTCGACGACGCGGCGCAGGCATGGGCGCCCCGCCCTGGTAACCCCTGCGCAGCGCCGCGTCCCGCCCCCTTCGTTTCGCTTCGCATCCATACTGTCTCGCCGCCTCCTCGCGCACCCTCCGCACAACGCAAAAGGATGGGGACGCTCGTGCCCATCCTTTTTTAGAACAAAATTTCTACGCCGTGGACCATTATAGCACGGGCGGGCCGGCCGTCAAGGAACCACGCGAAGACGCCCCTTACCTCCAAACCCCTCTCCCGTGCGTGGGAGAGGGGGTCGCCTGGCGTGTCGCAGCCTGTCTCCCCTCGTTCCTTGCGGGAGAAAGCGCCCAACGTCGGCTCTGGGTTAGGGCTGAAGACCTACATGCTTCCAGATGGTTTTCGCGGGAGAGAGGGGCCTGCGCCTGCCTTCCCGCACGCGGGACCCTGGATGGCGCGCCAAGGGCCGGCCGCGGTCGGTTGAGCGTGACGCCGCGCGCATCACGTCAGAGTAACTGCCCTGATCCTGCACTAGTCAGCCATGGGTTGGAAGTGGGAGGCGCCTATGCCGCGCTGGGCGACGGCGAGGGGGGCGTCGGTTGATGCCACTGGAGGAGTTGGTCGAACGTACCGGGGCAGCCCTGTTCACGCGCCAGGGCGCGGCCGGCGCGCAGGAGGGCGCGCGCCTCTCGCGGCTGCCACGGCGCGTCTTTCAGCAGCGTCTCCAATGTCTGAGCCAGGTTATGCAGATCGTCCATCGCGCTCGTCCCCTTCCAGGCGGTCCGGGGCATATTCTCGGCGATATGTCCCTCATTACCCCCACTATAGGACGATCTTGCCCCCCGGCACAGTACCCAAAAGGGGGATTTTTTGGCCCCGCCCGGCTGCCCGATCGCATGACGTCCTGCGCGACCCGGGAGCAGGGCTCGTAAAAAGTCGACGACGCCCCTCTCGCCCCAGGGCCTGTGAAAAGTCGCCCAAGCCCCTTCTCGCCCCCTCCGCCCCCTCCCTTACAGGGGTAGGTTTTTGTTTGGAGGGGTGGGCAGCGACGCTGTCTACCCCTCCGAACGAAGGGTATCTCGGAGGGCTGTGCCCTCCGAACCTCCCTCCTTCGTGGAAAACCTACCCCTAAAAGCCGGCCCCTCCGGGGGACCTGGGGAGATGGCGCCCCCCAGACTCCCGCCAACCAGGGCGCGCGCGGGCAAACGGGCTCGGTCGCCCGACGATTCACAGACCCTATGCCCGGGAGGGTCAGGCCGGGAGGGAGGGTTAGAGCTCCTCGACGTACATCTGGTCGAGGCGCAGCCACCCCGCCGCGGCCGTGTCGGGATAGTAGACGGCCAGCCGGTTGAGCGCGACGCCGGGGACGCCGGGGACCCAGCCCGCGTCGGCGAGCCGCCTGGCCTCGCCGAACGTGGCGGCCTCGGCCGTCTCTTGCTGGCCCGCGTGTCCCCGCCCCGCGGGGTCGCGGTAGAAAGTCAGGCGCTGCCGCGCGCGGGAACCCTCGCGGTTCAGCACGACGGGCTGGCGGCGCATCGACATAAAGGCGAAAGTCTCCAGCGGCGCGTCCGGCCCCAGCGTGCGCTCGCGCCCCGCCACGGCGTCGGCGACCGTGACGGCGCGGCGCGGCACGGGCTTGAAAGCCTCGCCCTGCCCGGACGCGGCTAGCCGCCGCCGCTCGCGCTCGCCCTCGAGCTCGCGCAAGCGCCCGCGCAGGCGCTCGTAGCGCTTGCGCATCGGCACGAACTCCCGCTCGAAAAGGGCGATCATCTCTTTCTGCGCCGTGACCGCACCGTCGATGTCGACGTCGCTCAGTGTATTGAGGGGTTTGTCTTGTTCCATGATCCGAACGCTCCACAGCAGGCTCGCCTACGCCTCCTCGGCTATGCGCGGCGCCTCGGGGACCGTGGGCGGGTGAGGCAGGCGCACGGCTATGTGCAGCTCGTCGAGCTGCGTCCCCGTGACGGGGGACGGCGCGTCGCCCATGAGGTCCTGCGCGCTCTGATTCTTGGGGAACGGGATGACCTCGCGGATGTTGTCCTCCCCCGCCAGCAGCATCACGATGCGGTCGATCCCCGGCGCGATACCCCCGTGCGGCGGCGTGCCGAACTCGAAGGCGCGCAGCATATGCCCGAACTGCGCCTCGATCGACTCGGGCGCCATGCCCATCAGCCGGAAGACGCGCTCCTGCAGGTCGCGCTGGTAGATACGGATCGAGCCGCCGGCGAGCTCGTAGCCGTTGCAGACCAGGTCGTACTGGTTGGCGCGCACGGCCAGCGGGTCGCTGTCCAGCAAGGGCGCGTCCTCCGGCAGCGGCGAGGTAAACTGGTGGTGCACCGCCTTGAGCCCGCCCGTTTCCTCGTCGCGCTCGAACAAGGGCATGTCGATGACCCAACAGAAGGCCAGCGCGCCGGGGTCGGCCAGACCGAGGCGGCCGCCGATGTCCAGGCGCAGCCGCCCCAGCGCCTCGGCCACCACGGCGGGCTCGTCGGCCACGAGCAGCAGCATGTCGCCGGGGGCGGCTCCCAGGCGCTCGAGCAGGGCGGCGCGGAGCTCGGGCGTGATGAATTTGGCCACGTTCGAACGCACGCCGTCCGCGGCGACCCCGATCGTGACGAGGCCCTTGGCCCCGAAACGCTTGGCCGTCTCGGTCAGCTCGTCGATCTCGCGGCGCGAGATCTCGCCGAGACCCGGCGCGCGGATCGCCTTGATGTGGCCGCCGTTCGCGAGGACGGTGGCGAAGAGGCGGAACTCCGTGCCAGCGAAGAGGTCGCCCACGTCGGCGAGCTCGAGGCCGAAGCGCCGGTCGGGCTTGTCGGAGCCGTAGCGGTCCATCGCCTCCTTGTAGGTCAGGCGCGGGAAGGGGGTGTCCTGGATGCGCTTGTCCGAAACAGCCGGCACGAGCCCCGTCATCAGGTTCTCGATCAGGTCGAGCACGTCGTCGCGCTGCACGAAGCTCATCTCCAGGTCGAGCTGGGTGAACTCAGGCTGGCGGTCGCCGCGCTGATCCTCGTCGCGGAAGCAGCGCGCGATCTGGAAGTAGCGCTCGAAACCGGCCACCATCAGCAACTGCTTGAACTGCTGCGGGGACTGCGGGAGGGCGTAGAACTCGCCGGGGTGGACGCGGCTGGGCACCAGGTAGTCGCGCGCGCCGCCGGGCGTGCTCTTGAACAGAATGGGCGTCTCTATCTCCACGAAATCGCGCGCGTCGAGGTAGTCGCGGATATATTTGACCACGCGGTGGCGCAGCATGATATTGTGGGCCATGCGCGGCCGGCGCAGGTCGAGGTAGCGGTAGGTCAGGCGCAGCTTCTCGTCGACCTCACCCTCCTCATTGATGGTGAAGGGAGGCGTCTCGGCCCTGTTGAGGACCTCGAGGCCCGTCGCGCGCAGCTCGATCGCGCCGGTGGGCAGCGCCTCGTTCTCCTTGCCGGGCAGGCGGCGCGCCACCTCGCCGGTGACGGCGAGGACATACTCGGCGCGCACCTCGCCGGCCGTTTGCCAGGCCGCGCGCGAGCCCGCCGAGTCCTCGGGGTCGAACACGACCTGCGTGACGCCCCAGCGGTCGCGCAGGTCGATGAAGATGAGCTCGCCGTGGTCGCGGCGGCGGTTGACCCAGCCCATCAAGGTCACGGTCCGCCCCACGTCGGCGGCGGTGAGCTCCCCACACGTCACAGTCTTACTTATAGACACAATACTATGATTCCTTATCGCAATACGAGGAACATACCACGCCTGACTTTTTGCTATCGTAAGGATACCAAGTGTCTGCAGCTGTTAAATGAGCGTATCGAAAATCTGCTGCGCTTCGGCTATCGCCCGTGCGGATATGAAGGGCAGGTTGTAAACCGTGTCGGTATAGTCGCAGGTGTTACGCCACTGCCGCAGTTGGTTGAGCCTACGCGCGACATCATTTTGGCCACGGGTTCTATAGTGGTCCCTCACTTGTTGATGGTCGTCCGCCGTATAACCGGGCGAGAATCCGTGCTGATCACGAGCGTAGTTGCGGACATGGCAGAAAGCCGCGTAGTAGGCCCGGCTGATGGCCGAACGCAACGCGGCCTCTTGGTTGGAAGGAGCGCCACCTTGCGTGAGCGAGGTGGCTAGCGCGAGATACCCGTTCCAGTCAAAGGGCATGACGCGCTACTGGGGTGGGGCGAAATCGGTGGTAATGAGTAGCCAACCAGACGTTTTCGAGAACTCTCCGTCGAATGCCGCGGCCACGGTTTCAAGCCCATCCACAATATGCTCGTCGTATTGCTGCTGACGGGCATACAGGGTCAAATAGGAGTCATCGACCTCGGGGTCGCGGTATACGTCGAGGCTCAACTGAGCATCAGGTCCAACGTAGTTGCGAGTAGCAGCGCACACGCGCGGCAGAGGCGCGGCGATGTCAGGGTACTGGCGCATGTAGCCGCGCACAGCGCCCACATTCGGGATCAGAACGCCGCCAACCAGCAATTGGTCCAGCACGCCCTCGGTATGCGCGTCAACAGCGTCGAGAATCATCAGTCACCCCTTTCCGCACATCTGCATGTTGTACGGCATCATGCGCATAGGCGATGCACGCTCTCACATCCTCCGCCTACCACGGGTCGATCCTTTGTCAAGGAATCATGGTCGCGCCGATCCGGCTAGATCGTGTCTAAATTGTATGGGTGTGTTTCGTTTGAGTGGGGGCTCGCCCTCACCCCCCGACCCCCTCTCCCGTGCGCGGGCGAGGGGGAGGCGCCTTTTAACACAAACGAAACACACCCAAATTGTATCCCATGTAGGTACTGCAAGCGCGTTGCAGGGTACTGCAAGCGCCGCTGGTCAACGGCCAGGGCTCGTGAAAAGTCGACAGCGCCTCTCTCGCCCCCTCCGCCCCCTCCGCCCCCTCCGGGGGAACCTGGGGAGATGCCTCCCCCCAGACCCCCGCCAACGACGCGGCGTGCGGGCAGACGGGCAGCGCGGCTACGCGTGCTCGTGCTATACTCGTGCGCGAAAACTCGTGCTATACTCGTGCGCGAAAAGGGGATCGCGCGAGGGCAGGACTGGTGGGAGGACGGACATGACCGAGGTGGTGTGGGACGGCAAGTATACCGCCGACGGCAAGCGCGCCGCGCCCCTGCGCGTAGCCCTGCCCTTCCAGACCGTCGAAACGGTCAACGAGTCCGCCCGGCAGCGCCAACTCGCGCTCGACTTCTCCGCCCACGAACGCGACGGCAAGCGGCGCAACCGCCTGATTTGGGGCGACAACAAGAAGTACGTCCTGCCCGCGCTGCTCCCCGAGTTCGCCGGCGGTGTCTAAATTCTATTTGCCGCATTAGCGTCATTCGAGGGGCATGCATATGGTAAAGGAGTAAAAACGCGAAAAAGTGAGACACACCCGAGGGGCCGCGCTGCGCTATGCTGATTATAGAGTGACCAGCGATCGACGGGCGGAGAGGAGCGGGGAGGAGACGACCATGGCGACGATATCCCAACCAGGGGCGGCGGTGCGCGAGCCAACCCTGGACGACGTGCGCGCGGCGGCGAAGCGCCTGCGCGGCGTGGTGACGCGGACGCCCCTGCTCTACCCCGCCACCCCGGGGTTCCCACTGGCCGGGCAGGTCATCCTCAAGGCCGAGAACCTGCAGGTGACCGGCTCGTTCAAGCCGCGCGGCGCCTACAACAAGCTGGCCAGCCTGCCGCCGGAGGAGCGCGCCCGCGGCGTCGTGGCTTTCTCCTCGGGCAACCACGCGCAGGGCGTGGCCTACGCCGCGCGCCTGCTCGGCGTCCCCGCCACGATCATCATGCCGCGAGGGGCGGTGGCGTCCAAGCTCGAGGCGACGCGCGCGCTCGGCGCCGAGGTCGTGCAGGTCGGCGCGACGTCACAGGAGCGCCTCGAGTACGGCATGGCCCTGGCCCGCGAGACGGGCCGCCCGGTCGTGCCGGCCTACGACGACCCGATGATCATGGCCGGGCAGGGCACGACCGGCCTGGAGATCCTGGAGGACCGGCCCGACGTGGAGGCCGTGATCGTCTGCCTGGGCGGCGGCGGGCTGCTCGCGGGCATCGCCCTGGCCATCAAGAGCGTGCGCCCCGACGTGCGCGTGATCGGCGTCGAGCCGGCGGGGGCGGCCGACGGCCAGGCCTCCCTGCGCGCCGGGCGCATCGTGACCCTGGATCATCCCGATACGGTCGCCGACGGCCTGCGCGCGACGCATCTCGGCGACCTGCCCTTCGCCCTCATCTCGCGCCTCGTCGACGACATCGTGACCGTCACGGAGGAGGAGATACGCGCGGCGGTGCTGGCGCTGCACCGCGGGGCCAAGCTCGTCGTCGAGCCCTCAGGCGCCGTGGCCGTGGCCGCCCTCATGCACGGCAAGACGGGCGTCGAGGGCCGGCGCGTCGTCGCCACCCTCAGCGGCGGCAACATCGACCAGGCGCTACTCGCCGAGTGGTTACAGGCGTAGGCGTGCGACTGTCCTCCCCGCTACGCATAGGCTCGGATGGCGAACCACGTCGAGCGCGACCGAGGGCGTATGCACTGTATGCAATGCGCCCTCACGAACGTGGCGCTCAAGCTCCGCAGTGCTCGTACGCTGCCATGCGACCGCAGCCGCGGACCCGTTCAGCGCCATAGAGTCTGGGCGGCAGCCACTGCAGCGCGAAGGCTTCGCTCCGGGGTCGCGGTTGCGTCGGCCAGGCGTACTGCCGGTTGGTGTACAGATTTGGACCCCGGACACGACACGCCGTTGAAGTCGGGCGAGGACTTACTGACGGTGGCGCAGATGGCGTCGCGCGCGGTGGCGTACTTCCTGCGTAGAAGGGCCGCGGCTATCATGTAGCTTGTGAGGAGAGTTTCGTCCATGCCCATGTACACGCGGCGCCCGGGTCCGCGCCCGCGCCCGCGCGTCTGTCCGCGGCCCGCGCGGCGCCGATGAAAGGGTTGCTGCGCCCGAAAGTGCTGCTCCCGGTCGTGCTGCTGGCGGTGCTCCTCGCGCTGCTGCCGCTCTTCGGCGACGTCAGGCAGATCGCGGCCCTCATCGTGTCGTTCCATCCGGTCGACCTGGCCCTTTTCCTGGGACTGATGATCGTCTACGAGGCGGTGCGCGGGGTACAGTGGCACGTGATGCTGCGGGCGCTCGGCGTCAAGGCGCCGTTGCGCACGCAAGTATTCAGCTTCCTGGGCGGCGAGGTGACCAAGAGCCTGCCCGTCGGCAATTACTTCCAGAACTACCTGCTCAAGCAGTCGCAGGGCACGGATTTCGGGCTCTCGTCGGCGGCCACGACGCTCGTCATCTGGGTCGAGGTCGTCGTCGCGCTCGTCGGGGTGGCCATCCTGGGTATCGACGGTTGGGATTGGCTGCGGCCGCTCATCGTCGGCGGCGTCGTGGCCTTCGTGCTCGTCGCCTGGACCCTCTATGCCTACCTCTCCTCGGCGCGCGCGCCCCGCTGGATGGTCGAGTCTAAGAACATGCGGGCGGTGCTGGAGGGGCTGGCCCACTTCCGCACGGGCGCGGCCGCGCTGCTGCGCCCGCGCATCCTGGCCTCCGTCTTCGCGCTCGGCGCGCTCTACCTCGTCGTGGCGGGCGTCGGGCTCTACGTCATCGAGCAGGGGCTGGGGATCGGCGGAATGACGATCGGCGAGGCGCTGGCCGTCTATTTCTTCAGCCTGGCCACCGGGCTGATCATCCCGATCCCGGTGGACCTCGGGCTGACCGAGGTGAGCGGCATCGGGGCGCTCCTCGCGCTGTTGGTGAGCCGCAACGACGCCGTTAGCGTCATGCTGCTGAACCGCGTGTTGAGCACGCTGGCGGCGCTCGTCATCGCGCTCGTCGCCGCGCTCTTCATGCGCGAGGAGTTTCGCGCCGTCCTGCGCGACCGTCCGCGCCGCCGTGTCCCCACCCCGCGCCAGGCCGCCGAAGAGGCCTAACTTCCGTCAGGCCCATAATGACAACGTTTCTTGAAGTATACGACGAAACGTTGTCATTATGGGCGATGGACGGTTGCCATGTCCGACGATGTGCGCCAGCCACGACTCGATCCTCGCCTCGCACGCCGGCTTGCCGAGAAGAAGACGCGTCTCGATGCCTATCGCCCGCTGCCAGTCGATACCGTACGCCGGCTAAACGACGACCTGCGGGTCACACTCACCTACCACTCCAACGCCATCGAGGGCAACACGCTCTTGCTGCAGGAGACACGGCTGATCAGCGACTACACGACAGCCCATCTCGGTTGGCTCGTGCGCAAAGGGCGGTTGGAGGCTGTCGAGCGCGGGGGCCGGTGGTACAGCACACCGGGCGCGCTCGCACGCTATCATGCCGAGGTCGATTGGAAGACCGGCCCGGCCGTACCTTCCTTCAACGCAGATAGACGACGGGCGGCTGCGTGCCCATGACGTCGCGATAGAGCGCGGCGCCCTGCGCCACGCGCCGCGCGGCGTAGAGGTAGTAGCCGTCTCCGTTGTCGACGTAGCCCGTCGCGCCGCGCGCGTACGCCCACGCCGTCGCCAGGAGCACGGCCAGCGTCGCCCCGAGCAGCGCCGGATGGGCCACGGCGCCCCAAAGGGTACAGGATAGCTAAACTTTCCTATACGTCCCGACGCCGACGTCGTCCATTATCGAGGCTATTAGGTAATCGAGGCTATGTTAGGTATTGGTATAGATTGTCTCCCCACCACGCCGCGCACCGGCCCCGCGTCGAGATAAACGCACCCTTCGAGGCGTCACGATGAACGACGAGAACCGCACGACCGCCCCCGATACCACCCCCGTGGGACCGACGCCAGGGATGGTGATGGGCCTGTCCCGCCTGGCGGGCATGGCGGCGGATCGGTCGGCCCCCCCGATGCGCTCATCGCCGACGCCATGGCCCTCGTCGCCGACAGCCTGGAGGTCGGGCTCATGCATCTCTCGCGGCGCGAGGGAGACATGATGCGCTACGACCGCGTCCACGACCGCATGGGCATGGGGCTGCCCACGGGCACGGTCGCGCCGCTGGCTGAAACGTACTGCGCGACCATGCTCGCCGCCGCGGCCCCCGCGCTCGTCGTCGAGGATGCGCGGGCCGACCCGCGCTTCGCCGACAAGGCGGCGACCCGCCTGCTGGGTATCGGGGCCTACTCCGGTGTGCCCCTCTATCAATCGGACGGCCAGCTCTACGGCACGCTGTGCGCGCTCCACCCCGCCCCGCGCCGGGTCCAAGACGGGGAGATCGCTCTGTTGCAGCTGGCGGGCCGCATCATCATGGGGGCCGTCGAGACCTCGGCGCGCGCCGAGGAGGCGCTGCGCGCCAATGAAGAAGGTTTTCGGCTCCTCTTCGCCGCGAACCCCCTGCCGATGTGGGTCTACGACCTGGAGACGCTGCGATTCCTCGAGGTCAACGAGGCGGCCGTACGCCACTACGGGTATGCGCGCGACGAGTTCCTCGCCAAGCGCATCGACGATATCAGACCACCCGAGGATGTCGCCGCCCTGGAGACACTGGTACAGGCGCGGCAACCAGACCTGCAGTATTCCGCCGATTGGAGACACCGGCTCAAGGACGGGCGCGTCGTCGACGTGACTATCCGCTCACATCGCCTGACCTTCGCCGGTCGCCCGGCCAGCCTGGTCCTGGCCCAGGATGTCACGGAGCGCAAGCGGGCCGAGGAGGCGTTACGCCATCAGGCCCGCCACGACAGCCTGACCGATCTGCCCAACCGCACCCTGCTCAACGAGCGCCTGGACGAGGCGCTCGCGGCCGCCGCGCGCGGCCGGCACGACGCGGCGCTGCTACTGATGGACCTCGACCGCTTCAAAGAGGTCAACGACACCTTCGGGCACCATGTCGGCAACCTGTTGCTGCAACGGGTGGCCCGACGATTGAGCGGCGCGGTCCGCGCGAATGACACGGTGGCGCGCCTGGGCGGCGACGAGTTCGCCGTGCTCCTCCCCGCCACGGACGTGGCCGGGGCCAGGGCGGTGGCGCGCGCCCTCCTGGCCGTGCTGGACGCGCCGGTCGAGCTGGAGGGCCAGGCGCTGCACGTCGGGGCCAGCATCGGCGTCGCGCTGGCCCCCGATCACGGGCCCGACAGCAGGACGCTGCTGCGCTGGGCGGACGTGGCGATGTACGCGGCCAAGCGCGCCCACCTGGGCCACGCCGTCTACGACCCCGCCCACGACGGGCACGACGTGGCGCGCCTCGCCCTGGCCGGGGACCTGCGCCTGGCATTCGCGCGCGACGAACTGGAACTGCACTACCAGCCGCAGGTCGCGGTCACCTCGGGCGAGTCGTGGGCGTCGAGGCGCTGGTGCGCTGGCGCCACCCGCGCCAGGGCTTGATCCCGCCCGACCGCTTTATCCCGCTCGCCGAGCAGACCGGCCTGATCGCGCCGCTGACCGATTGGGTGCTGGAGGTGGCGCTGCGACAGAGCCAGGCCTGGGCGGGCGACGGCCTCGACCTGGGCGTCGCGGTCAACCTCTCCATGTGGAACCTGCACGACGCGGGGCTGCGGAGACGGTGGCCCGCTTGCTCAGGCGCTACGACACGCCCGCCGGGCGCCTGTGCCTGGAGTTGACCGAGAGCGTGGTCATGGCCGACGTGGAGAGCAGCCGGGACGTGCTCGCCCGCCTGGACGGGCTGGGCGTGCGCCTGGCGGTCGACGACTTCGGGACCGGCTACTCGAGCCTGGCCTACCTCGCGCGCCTGCCGGTGGACGAGCTCAAGATCGACCGCTCGTTCGTGCGTCACCTGACCACCGACGCGAGCGACGCGACGATCGTGGGCTCGACGATCGGGCTGGGCCACTCCCTGGGGCTGACGGTGGTGGTCGAGGGCGTGGAAGACGCCGAGACGTGGGCGCTACTGGGGCGGCTCGGCTGCGACACGGCGCAGGGCTACTACCTCAGCCGCCCGTTACCCGCGGTCGAACTGGAGCGATGGTTGCGCCAGCCGCGAGCCGTCGCCTAAACAAATCGCATCAGCTCCACTTCGCCACAGCCGGCTTTGAGCGCCTCTGTTATGTATCCTAATTGTGACGACTCTTAGCCCATCCCGCGGCTGTTAGCGGATACAATCAAGGTATACTCTATCGACCGTACGACGGATACGTGAGGATATGGCCGACGACCACGAGCTGCGCATCATCTTTATGGGCACGCCCCTGTTCGCCGTGCCCTCGCTGCGCGCCCTGCTCGACCTGCGCGACGTGGCGGGGCGCGCGGCGCGCGTGGTCGCCGTAGTGACGCAGCCCGACCGCCCGGCCGGGCGCGGGCGGCGCGTGCAGCCCGGCCCCGTCAAGGAGGTGGCGCTGGAGGCCGGCGTGCCCATCTTGCAGCCCGAGCGGCTGCGCCGGCCCGAGCACGTGGCCGCCCTACGCGACCACCGCCCGGACCTTGTGGTCGTGGCCGCCTTCGCACAGATCCTCTCGCGCGACGTGCTCGCCGTGCCCACCCGTGGCTGCCTCAACGTGCACGCCTCGCTGCTGCCGCGCTGGCGCGGCGCCGCGCCGATCTCGGCCGCCATCCTCGTCGGCGATAGGGAAACAGGGGTTACGATCATGCGGATGGACCCCGGACTCGACACGGGTCCCATGCTCTCCGCGCGCGCCGAGCCGATCCGCCCCGACGACACGACGGGCACGCTGACGCCGCGCCTGGCCCGACTCGGCGCCGACCTGCTCGCCGAGTCGGTCGGCCCCTACGTCGCGGGGACACTGCAACCGCGGGCGCAGGACGAGGACGGGGTGACGCTGACGCGCCCCTTGCAACGCGAGGACGGCCGCGTCGCCTGGGCCGATACGTCGGCCGCGACGGTCGCGCGCATGGTGCGCGCGTACGACCCCTGGCCCGGCACGTACACGACGCTCGAGGGGCGCGCGCTCAAGCTCTGGGCGGCCGAGGCTATCGACGGCCAGGGCGCGGGTGCGACGCCTGGCCGCGCTCTGACGCGCGAGGAGGCCCTGCCGCTGTTGCACGGGCGCGGCCTGAACTGGCCGCAACTCGTCGTGGCCGCCGCCGACGGGCTCGTGCTGGTGCGCCGCGTGCAGCCGGAGGGCAAGCGCGCCATGGGCGCCGACGAGTACCTGCGCGGCCAGCCCGGCGTCGCCGGCGCCCGGCTCGGGGAGTAGCGACGGCGCCACCTCGTGGCTTACGTCCCGGTCGTCTGTAGCAGCGCAACAGGCTACTGTCGTTGTTGGCTCGGGCAATAGGTATGTCGTGTCGCACGCGCTGTTCGACAGACTGCGGCCGCGACCGGATTGGACTACACTATCGCTCGGGTTGCGCTGGCGCCCGTGGTCGGGGCTCGGGACCAACCGAGTGTCGCAACATTAGCTCACCACGAATGGGACAAGGACGAGAGATGACTGTCACAGCAGCCACGGCGACCACGGCAGCCACGGCAGCCACGGCGACCACCGTGGCGCGGCCGGCGCGCGCGGACGCGGCGGTCGAGCAGACGTGGGACCTACAGGGTCTCTACCCGGATACAGCCGCCTGGGAAAAGGATCTGGCCCGCGTCGACGCGATGCTCCCCGACATCGAGCAGTACAGGGGGCGGCTCGGCGAGGGTCCAGACGCGCTGCTCGCCTGCTTGCGGCGGCGCGACGATCTCCTCCAGGTGGCCTACTGCGTCGAGTGGTACGCCTCCAACAGCCTCTCCGAGGACCAGGCCACCCGGCGCGGCAGGCCCTCGACGACAGGGCCTCGGCCCTCTCCGCGCGCGTCGGCGCCGCCGTCGCCTATATCGATCCGGAGATCCTTGCGCTGCCCGCGGGGACGATCGAGTCCTACCTGGAGGGCGAGCCGGGGCTGGGCGTCTACCGGCTCTACCTAACCGACGTGCTGGACGAGCGGGCGCACACGCTCTCCGAGGAGACCGAGGGAGCCCTGGCCGCGCTCGGCGAGCTCTTGCAGGCGCCATACGACATCTACAGGAACACGGCCAACGCCGACGTCGCGTTCGACCCCGTGACGGACGAGCGCGGGCGCCTCGTGCCGATGTCGCTCTCGGCCCTCGGCAAGCTGCAGCAGTCGCCCGACCGGGAGGTCCGGCGCGCCTCCTACGAGTCGGCTCTGCGCGCCTTCAACGGGCACAAGCGCACCCTGGCCGCCTCGTTCGCCGCGGCGCAGAAACGCGACGTTGCGCTGAGCCGCCTGCGCCGCTATCCCTCGGCCCTGGCCGCCGCCCTGGCCCCCGCGCATCTGCCGGAAAGCCTCTTTCACACGCTCGTCGAGGTGTCCGAGCGCGAGGGCGGTCCCCCGTTCCGCCGCTACATGGAGCTGCGGCGGCGCGAGCTGGGGCTGGAGCGGCTGATGCCCTACGACCTCGCCGCCCCGCTCGACCCCGATCTCGAGGCGGTGATCACCTTCGACGAGGCCTTCGCGATGGCGCTGGAGGGCCTGGCCCCGCTCGGCGAGGAGTATCGCGCGGTGCTGGAAGAGGCGCGGCGCGAGCGATGGGTCGACTGGGCCGACAACAGCGGGAAGCGCAGCGGCGCCTACTCCTCGTCGTGCTACGGCTACCACCCGGTCATCCTGCTCAACTGGCAGGGCACGGTCGACGACGCCTTCATACTGGCTCACGAGCTGGGCCACGCCGCGCACTCCACCTTCACGGCGAGGGCGCAGCCCTACGTCTACGCCAACTACAGCCTCTTCCTGGCCGAGATGGCCTCGACCACCAACGAACTCCTGCTGGCCCGCCACCTGCTGGCCGCCAACAGCGGGCCGGGCGAGCAGGCCATGCGCCGCTACGTGCTCGCGCGGGCGCTGCGCTCGTTCACCTCCAACTTCTACCTGGGCAGCTACCAGGCCGCGCTGCAGCTGGAGGCGCACGCGATGGTCGAGCGCGGCGAGCCGCTGACCTACGAGGGCGTCACCGCCGCGTACACGGCCATCCTGCGGCGTTGGTTCGGCGACACCGTGGAGATAGAGGCCGAGACCATGGGCGCCGCGTGGGTGCGCCCGCCCCACCACTACCGCAACTTCTACTCGTACCAGTACGCCACGGGCATCTCCGTCGCGGCCACGTTCGCCGAAGCCATCCTGGGCGAGGGCGCGCCCGCCGTAGAGCGATACCTGGACTTCCTGCGCGCCGGGTCGTCGGCGCACGCCATCGACACGCTGCGCGAGGCCGGAGTGGACCTGGGTACGCCCGCGCCGATCCACCGGGCCGTCGCGCTGTTCTCGGGCCTCGTGGACGAGCTGGACGCGACGAGCTAGTTAGTTGCCGTAGGATGGCGCGGCGAACGCGGTGACGCCTGGCGGCCTGACGCGCACATGTGGGCCGGGCGGCGGCAGGAACGGGAGCTTGTCGCGCAGCCAGGAGGGCAGCCAGCGCCAGCGGTCGGGCTCGACGGTGGCGCCGACGCCGCTGGCGATAAAGATGCGCCCGCTGCGCGCGTCGACGGCCACCGCGGTAGGGTTGAAGCCCAGTTGGTACGTCTTCACGACAGCCCCGCTGCGCGCGTCGAGCACGGTGAGCGTGCCGGCCACCGCGGGGCTAAAAGACCAGCCGCCGTCGCGGCTCACCGCGTACGCCCGCTCCCGCCGGGGGTCGAGGGCGAGGGCCACGACGCCTCCGGCGACCGTTGTTGTGTGCAGCAACGCTCCGCTACGCATATCGAGCATGGCCACGGTCGCGGCGCCGGCGCCGACGACGAAGGCGCGCCCGCTCCCCGGGTCGATGGTGAGGTGGCCGGGCGTCCGCACGACCAGGGTCGACCCCGCCGCGCCTGTGCGCGCGTCGAGTACGCTCACGAAGGGCGAGTCGCTCGTGACGAAGACCCGCTCGGTCCTGGTGTCGACGGCCACGTCCGATGGAGTCATGACGGCGCTCATCGTGCGCACAATAGCGCCCGTGCGGGTGTCGAGCGTGCGCACGGTGTTGCTTCCAGGGTCGACCACGAAGGCGTGGCCCGCGCGCGGATCGACGGCGATGCTGTCGGGGGCGACGCTCATTGGGACGACGCGCCGCACGCGCCCGCTCGCGGCGTCGAGCATGGTCACACCCGCGTCGCCGGTCACCAGGACCGTACCCACCCCCTCGTCGGCCGCCGCTGCGCCGCCGTGCGCCGGGACGGCGCCGAGAACTACTCCGGTCTCCGCGTCGAGCATGCTGCCCGTCGGACCCGTGGCGGGGATGGCGAAGATGTGGTCGCGACGCGCGTCCACGGCGAGGGCGACGGGTACTTGGTCGAGCGCCGTCGTGTAGAGGGCCGGACTGGGCGCCGCCTCGCGCGCCCGCGCCCACGCGGCCCCGCCACCGAGCAGTGCGACAACAAGCAGTGCTAACGCTGGCGCGAGATACTGTCGCTTCATGGTCATGGTCATGGTCCGCGTCCTACTCGACGGAGCCGGCGGCGTAGCCGCTCTCGGCGCGTTTAGCCGTGTACATGTACATAGTCTGATCGACCGTGCGCGACAGGGCGAGTATGTAGATCTGCCGTGCGCCGCCTGTGGCTACTGTACTCCAACGCTCCTTTTGCCGCAATACGTGACCGATACGCGGCACAGGAAGCAGGGTCTGTGGATTGTCTGGGACCGCGAGCACGCAAACGACTTTTCGCGAGCCCTGGCGCGGGAAGGCGAGAAGCCTCGGGAGCCTTGTCTCTGGATCAGACGTGCTAAAATGGGGCTACTATCTTTCTTCGTATGTATATGCGGGTGTGAGCAGGCGTGGACAACCTCACCGGCACGGTCGAGCGCATCGTCTACCATAGCGACGAGAGCCACTACACGGTGGCGCGCCTCAAGCTCGCCGAGACCGCGACGCGCTTCCGCGCCACCCCGGACCTCACTACTATCGTCGGCGCCATGCCGAACATCAACGTCGGCGAGACGCTGCTGCTCACCGGCGAGTGGCAGGTCAACCCGCAGCACGGGCGCCAGTTCAAGGTGCAAACGCTCGAGCCGCGCCTGCCCAGCACCGTGGACGGCATCCGTCGCTACCTCGGCTCGGGCCTCATCAAAGGCGTCGGGCCGAAGACGGCCGAGCGCATCGTGTCACACTTCGGGGCCGGCACGCTCGAGGTCATCGAGGAAACGCCCGGACGGCTCTCCGAGGTGTCCGGCATCTCGGGCAAGAAGATCTCCGGCATCGTCAAGGCCTGGTCCGAGCAGAAAGAGGTCAAGAACCTCATGCTCTTCCTGCAGTCGCACGAGGTCGAGTCCGGGCTGGCCGCGCGCATCTACAAGGCGTACGGCGCCGACGCCATCACCGTGATCCGCGACGACCCCTACAGGCTGGCCAAGGACGTGCACGGCGTCGGCTTCAAGACGGCCGACGCCCTGGCGCGCAAGCTCGGCCTGCCGGAGCAGTCGCCGCAGCGCCACGCCGCCGGGCTCAAATACGTGCTCTCGCAGGCCAGCGACGACGGCCACGTCTACCTGCCGCGCGGCGAGCTGCTGGCGCGCGCCGCCGAGGCCCTCGGGGCCGAGGCGCCCGACCTCGCGCAAGCCCTCGCGGCGCTTGCCAAGGACAAGGAGGTCATCGTCGAGCTACCGGTCGAGGCCTCTGCGGGGAGCGCGGGCGGGACGCCCGTCCCTGTTCGTCCGCCTGCAACAGCCCTCCCCGCGCGCGGAACTTCTGGAGGGCAGGCCATAGCTGCTGCGACGCGGGGGACGTCCGCGCTCCCCGCGCTCCCCGCGCTCCCCGTTGCCCCGCAGGCTCAAGACGCGCGCCAGAGTGACGAGCGCGCCTACGACGAGCGCGCCTACCTGGCCCCCTTCTTTTTCAGCGAGCGCGGCGCGGCCAAGCGCCTCAAGCTGCTGGCCGAGACGCCCTCGACGTTCCTCTTCGCGCGCAATATCGACTGGGCGCGCGCCTTCGCCGGGTTGGAGGGCGGCGGCAAGATCGAGCTCGCCGAGGGCCAGAAGCGCGCGGTGCAGACCGCCCTCTCCAGCAAGGTCAGCATCCTGACCGGCGGGCCAGGCGTCGGCAAGACGACCACGCTGCGCGCCGTGCTGCACCTCCTGGAGCACTACGGCATCCGCTACTGCCTGGCCGCCCCGACGGGTCGCGCCGCCAAGCGTATGAGCGAGGCCACCGGGCGGGCCGCCTCGACGATGCACCGGCTACTCGAGTTTAGCCCGGCCACCAACGGCTTCCACTACAACGACGAGAACCCGCTCCCCTACAGCTTCGTCATCGCCGACGAGAGTTCCATGATCGACATCCTGCTCTTCTATGCCCTACTCAAAGCGGTCCCGCTCACCGCGCACCTCCTGCTGGTGGGCGACGCCGACCAACTGCCCTCGGTCGGGCCGGGCAACGTGCTGCGCGACGTCATCGGCTCCGGAGCGCTCCCGGTGACGCGCCTGACCGAACTGTTCCGCCAGGCGCAGGGCTCGCGCATCATCACCACGGCGCACAGCATCAACAGCGGCGCCATCCCGCACATCGAGAACCGCCCCGACACCGACCTGTTCTTCATCAAGGAGGACGACCCTGAGCGCATGATCCAACTGCTTGCCACCGTCGTCTCCGAGCGCGCCCCGCGCGCCTTCGGGCTCGACCCGCTGGCCGACGTGCAGGTGATCACGCCCTCCAACCGCGGCCCGCTCGGCGTGGGCAACCTCAACGTGCAGCTGCAGGAGACCCTGAACCCGGGGCGGCCGGACGAGCTCAAGTGGGGCCAGCGCGTGTTCCGCCCCGGCGACAAGGTGATGCAGATCCGCAACAACTACAACAAGAACGTCTTCAACGGCGACATGGGACGCATTGCGCGCATCGACCGCGAGGAGCAGGCGCTGGTCGTGCAGTATCCCGCCGAGGGCCTGCCGGTCAAGCGCGACGACGACCTCGCCGCGCCGGGGCGCGGGCGCAACCGTCCGGCCCCGCCGATCATCCCGCGGCCGGGCGGCGGCAACGTGATCGAGGTGGAGTACGAGTTCGGCGAGCTCGACGAGCTGACGCACGCCTACGCCGTCTCGGTGCACAAGAGCCAGGGCAGCGAGTTCCCGGCCGTGGTGATGCCGCTGACGACCTCGCACTACCTGCTGCTGCAGCGCAACCTGATCTACACGGCGATCACGCGGGCGCGGCGGCTGTGCGTCTTGATCGGCTCGCCGCGCGCGCTGGCCATCGCCGTCAAGAACAGCGCTGTCGACCGCCGCTACACCGCCCTCGACGAGCGCCTGCGCGCCGCCCCGCCCCGCACGCTCTCGTAGCCGTTCGACTATACTTTTGTTGTGCTGTAGGACTCTAGACCAAGGGAAGTTGATTTCCCGGCGACCAAAAGCGACGTTCCAAGGAGATAAGCTCCTGTCGAAGCTCTACAATTACTGCATTCCGTATGACGACGGCGCGCTATGATGCCTTCACTAAATCTGAGTAATTAAAAACATCGCGGGGGAATATACGCCGCCGGCACGGCGCATTGGAAAGGTTTAAGAGCTATGACGGTCGAATCCGTGACCATGCGCGTCCCGCAGACGCTCTACGCGATGCTCCAAGATCGGGCCGAGCGGACACACCGGAGTGTGGAGGAGGCGCTTGCCGAGGCGCTGGAGGAAACAGCCCCACTCGACGACACCCATCTGCCCGCCGATGTCGCCGCATCTGTGGCGATCCTTGATACCATGCCCGACGACGCCTTATGGGCCACGGCTCGCACCAGCCATCTCTCCTCGGCGGCGGCGGCGCATCTGGAGGAATTGACCTACAAACGTCAGCGGGAGGGCTTGGACGCGGAAGAGCAGCGGATAGCTGAAACGCTACTACACCAATATGAGCGCGCCATGCTGGTGCGCGCCGAAGCGATGGTCAGGCTCAAAGAGCGGGGACATGATATTTCCCCGCTCCTCGTCCAAATCACGACGTGAGCGCAACGCGCGTCCCCGCGGCTTTACGGCGGCGAGTCGCGCGCCAAGCTCGCCACCGCTGCGGCTACTGCCGCACAAGCGAAGAGGTTGTCGGTACCGCGATGCAGATCGATCACCTGCTCCCAGAGGCCCAAGGCGGCCTGACCGAAGAGGGGAACTTGTGGCTAGCCTGTTCGGATTGCAACACATTCAAGAGCGACCAAACCGTGGTCTTGGACCCCCTGACGGGGGACTTCGTGATGTTGTTCAATCCTCGGCAGCACGATTGGCGTGAGCACTTTGCCTGGACGGCTGAAGGAGATTATATCAACGGTCGAACGCCGATCGGCCGTGCTACGGTCGCCGCGCTCAAGCTCAACCGTCCTCTCCTAGCGCGCGCGCGACGGCTATGGGTGCGTCTCGGCGCGCATCCCCTCAGCGATACCGATGACAGCGGGGAGCGGGCTTGATGCCGCACACTCGCTGTGCAACCACGCGGGATGTCGAGACCCTTTGGCGCGGCGGCTGTGCGTCTTGATCGGCTCGCCGCGCGCGCTGGCCATCGCCGTCAAGAACAGCGCCGTCGACCGCCGCTACACCGCCCTCGACGAGCGCCTGCGCCCCGCGCCGCCCCGCCCCGCCCCGCGTCCTATCGTGAGTTGTCCGGGCAACGGGCGCAAAATCGGCCTATGGTAAAATAGTGGCAAGTATCTCAAACACCCGATGATAATCCATATAGTATCTCTAAGGACAAGGCACCCATGGCCTGGTTGAGCAAACTATTCGGCGATGCGAACGAGAAGGAGCTGCGCAAGCTCCAACCCCTCGTCGACGAGATAAACGCGCTGGAGCCCGCGTTCGAGGCGCTCTCGGACGACGAGCTGCGCGACAAAACCACCGAGTTCCGCGGCCGCTACCTGGCCGGCGAGGAGCTCGACGACCTCCTGCCCGAGGCCTACGCCGCCGTGCGCGAGTCCTCCAAGCGCACCCTCGGGCAGCGTCACTTCGATGTCCAGTTGATGGGCGGCGTTGCGCTGCACCAAGGTAAGATCGCCGAGATGAAGACCGGCGAGGGCAAGACGCTCGTGGCCACCCTGCCCGCCTACCTCAACGCGATCCCCGGCAAGGGCGTCCACCTCGTCACCGTCAACGACTACCTCGCCAAGCGCGACTCCGGGTGGAACGGGCGCATCTTCAACGCCCTCGGCATGACCACCGCCGCGATCGTCGGCGGCGATGTCGTCGGCGGCGCCTCCTTCCTCTACGACGGCGATTTCATGGACGACCGCGCCACGGACGAGCGCCTGGAGCACCTGCGCGCGACCGACCGCCACACCGCCTACGCCGCCGACATCACCTACGGCACCAACAACGAGTTCGGCTTCGACTACCTGCGCGACAACCTCGCCACCGACCTCTCGCAGTGCGTGCAGAAGACACTCAACTACGCCATCGTCGACGAGGTGGACAACATCCTGATCGACGAGGCGCGCACGCCGCTGATCATCTCCGGGCAGGCCGACGAGTCGCCCGAGATGTACTACCGCTTCGCCAAGGCCGTGCGCGTCTTGCGCGAGGAGGAAGACTACGCGGTCGACGAGAAGATGCGCGCCATCTCGCTCACCGACAGCGGCATCCACAAGATCGAGCGCCTCATGGGCGTCGACAACCTCTACGCCGACGGCAACTTCCAGATGGCGCACCACCTCGAGCAGGCCGCCAAGGCGCAGGTCCTCTTCAAGCGCGACAAGGACTACATCGTCGAGGACGGCCAGGTCGTGATCATCGACGAGTTCACCGGCCGCAAGATGGTGGGCCGTCGCTTCAGCGAGGGCCTGCACCAGGCGCTCGAGGCCAAAGAGAATGTGAAGATCGAGCGCGAGAGCGTCACGCAAGCCACCATCACCTTCCAGAACTACTTCCGCCTCTACCAGAAGCTCGCGGGCATGACCGGCACGGCCGAGACCGAGGCGGAGGAGATGCACAAGATCTACCGGCTCGCCGTCGTGGTCATCCCCACCAATAGGGACATGGTCCGCGAGGACGAGGGCGATCTCGTGTACCTCTCCGAGGACGCCAAGTTCCGCGCCGTGGTCGAGGAGGTCCGGGAGTTGCACGAGATCGGCCAGCCGGTGCTCGTGGGCACCATCTCGATCGAGAAGAGCGAGATGCTCGCGGGCCTGCTCCTGCGCGAGGGCGTCCCGCACGAGGTGCTCAACGCCAAGAACCATGAGCGCGAGGCGCAGATCGTCGAGAAGGCCGGCCAGCGCGGCGCGGTGACCATCTCCACCAACATGGCCGGCCGTGGCACCGACATCAAGCTCGGCGAGGGCGTGCGCGAGCTCGGCGGCCTGCGCGTGGTCGGGACCGAGCGGCACGAGTCGCGCCGCATCGACAACCAGCTGCGTGGCCGCTCCGGCCGCCAGGGCGACCCCGGCTCCTCGCGCTTCTACGTGTCGCTCGACGACGACCTGATGCGCCGCGTTGGCTCCGACCGCGTCAAGGGCATGCTCGACCGCCTCGGCATGGGCGAGGACGACGCCATCGAGAACCGCATGGTCTCGCGCTCGATCGAGGGCGCCCAAACAAAAGTCGAGGGCTGGAACTTCGACGTGCGCAAGCACGTGGTCGAGTACGACGACGTGATCAACCAGCAGCGCACCGTCATCTACAAGGACCGTCGCCGGGTGCTCGAGGGCCAGGATGTCCACGACCTCATCATGGAGATGGTCGACTCCGAGATGGACCTGCTCTGCGCGCAGTTCCTCGCCGGCGAGCACGCCGAGGAGTGGGATCTCGAGGGGCTGCTGCACGCCCTCGCCGCGATCTTCCCGATCGAGGATGTCGACGTGGAGGCCCTGCGCGCGCTCTCGCGCGCCGAGGTGATCGAGGCCATCCGCGAGGAAGCCCACCAGGTCTACGAGGCCAAGGAAGAAGAGTTCGGCCTCGTGCCGGAGGGCGCGCCGAACGCCGAGATGCCGGTGATGCGCGACGTCGAGCGGCAGGTCCTGTTAATGGTGATCGACAACTCGTGGATACACCACATCGACACCATCGACGAGTTGCGCGAAGGCGCCTGGCTCTCCGGGATCGCGCAGCGCGACCCGCTGGTCGAGTTCAAACAGCGCGCCTTCGACATGTTCACCGAACTGCAGGCGACGATCCAGCACGACATCGTGCGCTTCATCTTCGGCGTGCAGATCGAGCAGCAGCAGCACCCCGATCTGCCAGGACCCGGCCCGTCCATCGGGCCGGCTCCGCTGGCTCCGGTCGCGCCCCCGACGCCACCGTCCTCGCTTGCGCCCGTGCTCACCGCCGCGCCAGTCGAGTCACCTGTACGCGCGCCCGACCACATGGCCGCGGCGGTGGCCACCGGCCCGGCCGAGCTGCCGGCGCCGTCGCAGGCGCCTATCCAGGAGAGCCACCCGCTCGGCAGCAGGGAGGCCGTCGAGGCCGTCGAGGCCGTCGAGGCCGCGGACCGAACCGGGGCGGCTGCCCCGGCCCGCGCCGCAGCGGCTGCGGGGGCCGCGGGCGCTGTAGGGGTCCTACCCAGGCCGCAGAACGGGCCGCTTGCCGGCGGTAGCCGGCAGCCCACTCCCCTCCCGCCCGCGGCCAAGATACCCGGCCGCAACGACCCCTGCTACTGCGGCAGCGGTCTCAAATACAAGAAGTGCCACGGGAAATAAGAAATATATATGGACGACACCCAATCCGAGTTGGCGCGCCTCCGCGAGCATGTAGAACAGTTGCAGGTGCGACTTTGACGTTGCCACGAAACGGCGCGAGATCGTTACGCTAGAGGAGCAGACGAGCATCCCCGACCTGTGGGACGACCCGGCGCAGGCCTCGGGCTTGCTGCAGCGCCTGACCGCGCTGCGCGAAGTCATCTCCGTGCCCGAGGAGTTGCTCGGGAGCATCAAGGACTTGGGGGAGCTCTACGAGTTGGCGCACGCCGAGGAGGACGCGGCGGTGCAGGCCGAGGTCGTGGCCGACGTGGCGCAAGTGGCGCGCCGGGTCGAAACGCTCGAGACCGAGGCCATGTTGAGCGGCCCCTACGACGACCACGGGGCGGTCCTGGCCATCCATGCGCGCGAGGGCGGGACCGACGCGCAGGACTGGGCGGAGATGCTGCTGCGCATGTACCTGCGCTGGGCCGAGCGCCGCGGCTACAAGACCGAGATCCTCGACAGCACGCCCGGCGAGGAGGCGGGGCTCAAGAGCGTCACCGTCGAGGTGACGGGTCGTAACGTCTTCGGCTACCTGCGCGGCGAGCGCGGGCAGCACCGCCTGGTGCGCCTCTCGCCGTTCGACGCCGCGCACCGGCGCCAGACCTCGTTCGTCCTGGTGGAGGTACTGCCGGCTATCGAGGCGAACGCGCCCGAGGTCGCGATCGACCCCAAGGACATCGAGATCGACATGTACCGCTCGGGCGGGGCCGGCGGGCAAAACGTGAATAAGGTGAGCACGGCGATCAGGATCACGCACCTGCCCACGGGCATCGTGGTGACGTGCCAGAACGAGCGCTCACAGCTGCAAAACCGCGAGACGGCCATGCGCATCCTGCAGGGCCGCCTGCTGGAGCGCCAGGAAGAGGCGCGCGAGCGCGAGCAGGCCGAGCTCAAGGGCGAGCACGTCAGCGCCGGCTGGGGCAGCCAGATCCGCAACTACGTGCTGCACCCCTACAACCTGGTCAAAGACCTGCGCACCGGCCGCGAGACCGGCAACACCGGGGCTGTGCTCGACGGCGATCTCGACCCCTTCATGGAAGCTTACCTACGCCAGACCCCGGTCCCTGTCGCCTGACGTTCAGGCGCTGGCGTGGTTTATCATCTCCTCGATGCCCGTGCGATCGAGCACGAAGCGCCGCCGCTCGGCCTTCGGGGCGCCCTTGCCGCCGCGTCGTCGGGGGCCGCAGTTACTGGTGTAGCAGAGCACGAACCCGCTGCTGACCTCCAGCACAGAGACGTAGCACGCGTCGTTGCGATCGCAGAACTCACCGACCGCCTGCATGAAGAGCCCGTAGCCGTAGGGGCAGTGTGGCGGCCCGTCGACCGCGGCGGACGACGTGGTGATGGGGCTTGCGATCAGGGCCTGCACGTCGTCGAGGGGGAACGAGAAGCCTTCTGCGTGCAGTTCGGCCTCCTCGTAAGCCGAGCGCGCCTTGCCAATGTAGCCCTCGTCGACCTCGGCGACGAAGATGCCGCGGTAGGCTTGCTGGTCGAAGTAGTGGCCGATCGCCTGTAGGGCCTCGCGGTACGCGGGCCGCGCCACCTGGTTTCTGTCTTCCATCTCATTACTCCGACAAGCCTGCGACTGCGGTCACATGGCAGACCATGGGCGCTGCGGCGCCAGAAAACACCCGACCGCAGCCGGCGTCACGCTGCCATGCGACCGCAGTCGCAGGCCCTTACGCGCGTCAGCCTGCCGCCTCGATGCCTCCACTATCGGCGCACCTGGCGCGCCGCGAAATAGCAATTTGGTAGCGGGCTGACAGGGCTATCCCCCGTACCCCCGTACTGGTTACACTAATAACCTTTGGTGCTAGTGGCACAATGTCACAAGCTGAATTGAGCAATGGAGCGATGGGTGTGGCCATGTTCATCGACGGGGAGACCCTCCCATTGGACGAGGATATTGAACAAGGCCACGGT
>JAABUH010001353.1_pt1 | contig 28205 bp, 28 predicted proteins | sample 5559121 | NCBI WGS metagenome assembly JAABUH01 (sample SAMN10711871, study PRJNA513364) | rock metagenome | isolation source: Antarctica rocks | place: Antarctica: Victoria Land, Battleship Promontory nord | collected 2015-12-28
GCTGCTTGGCAGTGTGTGCCGAGCGCGCCTTCTTCATGTCTGGGCACGCGATTCCGGTGTAGGCATACAGCCGCGGATCCCTGCGCCGCGCCTTCTCGCCGGGGTGCGCGAACGGGCAGGTCGTCCAGTCGTGGCAGAAGCGCTTGGAGCAGGGGATGACCTGCGCGCAGCCGCAAAGTTGCTGCGCTGCGCGCTGCTCCCAAACCGCCGCAGGCCGAGCGCACCAAAGCACTCCAAACTCCTGGCCGCGCTAGGAGAGGCGGCCAGCAGGCCAGCACAGGGCAGCCAGGCCGCACCTTCATGTAAAAAACGCGAAAGTCAGACGTCTGGTACTGCGGGTTCTCGTCGTCGTCGCGGCTTGTGTCGATCTCTAGCTCCTGCGCGGGCGCGCACTGGCGGTCAAGCAGGCCGGGGCCACCTCCTGGCGCGCAACAGCGGGGCCAGGCGGCCGCGGGCGTACCTTGTCGGGCTGCATGCACGGGAAGCCCATCGCCAGGGCCGCGGCCATGGTCATAGTGGCCGCTCCGCAGGCAGGACGGCCGGCTTACAACTCGCATTGCGAGGGCATGCCGCGACACGCCCCTGCCACGCCGGTGCGCGCGAGCTGGGCGGCTGTCGCGCTCCAGGAAAGCTCGCTTCGCGCCGCACGCCTCCACCACAAGAACAAAGCCTCCACACGCCGGTGCAGGACTGTTCCTGTGTGTTCACATCGGCCTCAATGTCACTGCCTCTGCATCTGCGCTGAGAGCGTGCGAAGACAGGAACTGGAGGACTCATCGTTGCTCACAGTCTTGCTCACGATTGTCTAAACCTCGGGCAGGTTATGCAGCGCTCGTGCCGCGAGCGCGGTAAGGCGGCGGTAAACTCTGGCGCTGCGCAGCTGCCAGTGGCGCAGTGCAGCTGCGCGGCTGGTCCGCAGGTAGGCCTGTTTGGCCGCTCCCAGGCACGCCGCAGACGCGGGCACCTGCCCGCGCCCCAGCGCTCGCTCCACACTGCAGTCCTAGGGCCGGCCTCTTGCCTGCGGAGTGGGCATGGCGCTACGAGCGAGCGTGGCTGGCTGCAAAACTGCAGACCGTTGTCGCGCGCCGCCCGAGCATATGCTCCAAGCCCTGGCACTAGTGGAGTGTGCTGGGCAAGCACAGAGGCTGGTCAGGGGAAAGCACGAGGTGCAAACGGATCAGCTGTCTGCGTCGTGCTCAAGCTGAGAGTCTTGTTTGCCGACTGTCCCGCCGTTCTGCCCCTGCGGCATGCTGGGACACGGCGCACAGGCGCCTCTCGCACCTCCCGCACAGGCTGCCACACCTCGCGCGCTGGCAGCTGGCCCCAGGCGTGCCTACCGCTGTGCCTGCAGCACTGTCCCGCTGTTGCGTGGTTGACAAGCCTGGGTCAGTAACTGCAAGACACATTGCAACACCTGCAGTATTGGCAAGCTGGCAAGACAGCAGCGCTGCTGTTCCGGCCGTGCAGCGGCGACGCGCTGTCAGCAGCCCGGCTCGTCGCGCGCGCTGAGCCACGCGGCGAGCAGTGCGCGGCGCACGTCGAGGGCATGCTGGCGGTGGGGCTGCTCGCGGTGGCCGCGTGGACCGCCGTGTTCGCGTGCGGCACGAGCGCGGCCGTCCTGGCGCTGGTCGGGTAGGGAGGGCGCGGGCTGGCGGGCGGGCGGGAGCGCGCGCAGCGTGCAGGGTTGGGGGAGGCAGCACGGGTGAGGCCTAGGGGCAGCCAGCACGGCAAGGCAAGAGAGCTTGTCAACGCAGCCTGCACAGACAAGCCAGAACGGTGAGGTGGCTCTGCCAAAACCGCACTTCAACAACCACACTCCATCAACAGGCAGCGCGTCAGACTCAACTTGAAGAGGCGCCCCTGACCACGCTCCAGGCAATGCCGGGCGCTCTTGACTGGGCGCTCGTCACGGCCGTAGCAGCGCCGCACGTCCTGTACGCAGCCGTCTGGCTGCTGCCGGATGCGTGGCGCAGCGTGTTCCGGAGGAGGCCAGTGGACGCCTTCCAGGTTGCCGCCGCCGTGGGCAAGGGTGCCAGGCCCCTGCGGCAGCCGGCAGGCGTCGTTTCGGCAGCGCTCCGCGGCGCCCTCCGCTAACACTCGGTTGCTGCTGCGGGCGTGCAGCTGGCCAGTGCGCCTGCGTCCTCGCCTGGCTGTCCGGGAGCCACGCACGGGTCGCGCCGCTCAGCCTTTCGAGCATGCCGCCCGCCCGCTGGCTGGCCTCTGCTGCACTGCTGCTCGCTGGCCAGGCGCTGAACATTGGTGTGTACAGAGCGCTAGGTGCGCAGCTGGTAACATCGATGCACAGGATTGTCTGCAACCACAGGAGCTTGCAGCGCAGTCATGCGCCGAGGGGTGGTGCGCAGGCCGCAACGGCGTGTATTACGGCGCAAGGCTCGGGAAGGCTGTGAAGTGGTGCCGGGGCTTCCCGTTCTCGGTCGTGCCGCACCCGCAGTACCTGGGCTCGGCGCTGACGGCGCGCCAGGCCTGGCCCTGGCGTTCTGCCTGCCTGGCCCTGAGGGGGCGGCGGCGTCCTGCTCAGCGCCGCAAACGTCACTGTTGGACACAGAGACGCGCCGTGTGCCTGCCAGCCTCTGCCGGCTGGCCAGAAGGCCAGCGGCGCAGCAGCCCCATGATTGCGCGTGCCGGTTGTGGGTCACCAAGATGGCGCGCTCGAGCCACCGCGCGACAGGCGGCTCTGTGGCCGCAGGTGTGGAGCGTGGTGCTGCTGCTGCTGGGCCAGGCGCCGGGTGTGGTGACCCTGGGTATCTACTGGAGCCTGCTGTATGCGGGCACGGCGCTGGTCGAGCAGTACCTGTGAGCACTGGGCGCCGGCCGCAAGACTGTGACACCCTCTGCTCACAGCCTTCAACTGTACTGCTGCTCCCAACATGCAAGCCACTGCAGATCTGTGCTCATGCGCTCACTCGCCAGGCATCATGCCTGACCGTAAAAAATGCGCTGCCTGAGCACATACAGACATGCCCGTGGACGTGGGCCACACTGCTGAAACTGTTGGGCTTACCTAAACGCCGAAGCTGCACTGAAAGAATTGGGACTCCGTGCTAATACCTGCTGGGTCAAACAGCCAGAACGCTCTGCCACAATCTGGACGCAGCCTGGCCGCTGCTGCGCACTCCAAAAGCCCAGCAAGTGCCCTCCCACACTCTCGGAGAACACATCTTGAGAGCAGGGGAAAAACATACACTTCACACCAGGGGGCGCGCCTTGCCGTGCTGGGCCTGCAGGGCGCTAGATATTATAAGCATAACACAGCGTGTTATGCTTATACCCCACCCGCGCATCGGGCCACACCGCGATGCCATGCCTGCGGAGGAGGGGACTGCGCAGGTCACGCTGTGCCTGGCAGACCTCAAGCAAGAGGCCTGGGAGAGACCGTTTCAGACTCCAGGGCGACTGAGTGTAGGGCCAGCCCACACCGCACGCCGAATCATCCTGAGTATGTAGGTCTTTTGAGGCGGCGGCGGCACGGGCCGCAGTTTGCGTGCGCGTGCAGGCGGGCGCGCGTCAGTACGCGTGCAGGCGGGCGCGCGTCAGTACGCGAGCTCGGGCCCCTGCGCGGGGCCGGGCGCGGCGGCGGCGCCGCGCTTGTTGGCGCAGCGGCCGAGGTCCCGGAACACGTACACGGAGTCCGCCGCCACCGGCGCGCCGTCCTGGTTGCGGTGCCACGTCCTGCGCGAGGCATAGGGTTTGGGGCTAGGGCGCAGCCCAGCTGATGCCCCAAGCCAGTGACGTGTCGCCATAGCCATATGGGCCGCCGCGCCGCGCGTTGCGCAGCCTAGCCGCGTCACACCCTTTGCAGCGCGCTGCGCGCCAGGCGCGCGGCCCGCACGCCGCGTGGCAGCCGGCCACGCGACGCAGATGCCTGTCAGCCCAGCCGCCTCCACACACGGCGCGCAGCTCACAGCGCAGAGCCCGGCACACCCACACCAGCTTGCGCAGCAAAGCCTAGCTTTGCTCCCCACCCAAGGAGCGGGCAAGCGCGGTGCGCATCGGGCGGCGCATGCGGCGGTGGCCGGGCTGTGCAAGGGGCCGGCAGTGCGCGCCGCACCACAGCGCATGCGTCTCGTTCAGCACGTCCAGCACGCCGTGGCCGAAGGAGCTCTCTGCGCGCGCGCGCGCACGCAGGCCGGTCGGCGCGCTGCAGCAGCATGCTGCCCGGAGCACACACATGGCATTATGCACTCCCGAGCCAGCGAGCAGTGGATGAGCTGGCTGTGCGAGGGGATTGCGCTTGCCCGGCGCGCCGCGCGGGCCTGCGCCTCGTTGGCCTGCAGCGCGCGCAGGCGCCGCGCGTTGCGCGCCAGGCGGCCGCCCCGGTGCCGCGGCCGGTCAGGGCGCGGGCCTCTGGTGGAGCTCCCTCGCACAGCTGTGATGCTCCGCGCCAGCTCTCGCTCCCGCACGGCACTGCGCAGGGGCGCCATGTGCCTCTGGGCAGAGCAGGCCGGCGTGGCGAGGGCGGCGCACCTCGGTAGGCCGACCACGCGGGCTGCGACTTGTAGCAGTACCCGGGCGGGTTGCCCACGCCGGTGCTCGCGCCATCCGCCTGGCCGGCGAAACAGACCGTCATCGGCTGCACAGCAAGGAGCGGGCTGCACGGCGTCCACCGCATGCCCATGCGACAGCAGGCGGCTCCAGGACGCCTTGCCGCTGCCCGCGGCTGCCGGCGCGCCGGGGGATGGCCGGGTGCTGCACTGCTGGTGCGGGGAGCACGGCCGAGCAGCAGCTCTAGACATGCCCTGACCTATGCCCTGAGTTTTGTGACACAGCTGGTGCCTTTACCCTCGCCCGCTTGCTGCGGCGGCGGCGGCGCGGACCTGGAATGTGAGCGCGCGCTCGTACCACGCCCAGCGGTCCAGCCCGGGCAGCAGCGGGGTGAGGTACGATGGCCGCGGTGCGAGCGCGCTTACGTTGGGGCAGCCGCCCGGCGTGTCCTCGAACTCTGCGCGCCCGGCAGCGCGCGCCCCCCGTTGTGGCTGTGGTCCGACAGGCCTATCAGCGGCGTGCTGCGCTGGCCGGAGAGCGGGCAGCATGCCGGGAGGGCTCATGGAGTGCTCGTCACTGCTGAGGTTGGGTGAACAGTACCAGCCTCGCAGCAGTCGTCTACCAGCAAGTCTGCCAAGCCAGCTTGAAAGAGGTGGGGTGGCAAACACGCCCGCGGTTCCCTCAACACTATCGTACACAGCACCAGGCACTCGCAGGCTCGCTTGTCTTGTCAGCAGGCACGGACAGCCGGCAGCCCCGCCCGCGCCCGGGCGCTTCGACCAGGCGAGTGGGCCAGGGCGCGGGGCTGCACGGCGCGACGGAGGCCGCGCGCGGGGTGAGGTAGGGTTAGGGTAGGGGGGCAGGGGCGGGCGCGCACTCAGCTTGCGCTCGCGGAAGTTGTTCAGGAAGCTGAGGCCCTCGGAGTTGCCCGCGTCGCCGATCGTGAGGTGCACGGCGCCGCACGCGTCCGCCGTATAGTTGCTCACGGGCGTGCTGCGCTCGTACGCGTGCACGTGGCCGTAGAGGAAGACGTCGACGCCGGCCGCGTGCGTCAGCGGCTCTAGGCTCAGCCGCATCTGGCGCATTGCATGAAGTTGCAATAAGCCTGCAACTGCGAATTTCGCTAAAGCTCATGCATGGCGCCGTCCTGTGCCACACGGACATGCAGGCGGGCGCGGGCACAGCAGCCCTCCACTGCAAAGCCTACCCAGGGCCTGCACTCCCTCATGCCGGCGTGCACGCTCCCTGGTGAGCAGAGCGCGCCTACAGCAACGGCGCAGCTCCCGCACGACATTGCGTGTGTGGTACAGGGTGCATCCAGCACGAGTGCCCTATGCACGGCCGGCCACCCACACAGCGGCTGGTCATGCATCCTCGGCCATATCCGCGTCGCGGGGCAGTGGTGACCGGCGGGAGAGCGCGCATGTCGGCGCGCCTGCTCGAACTCCTTGTAGCTGGAGTCGGTGGTGTACCTGCCGCGCGCGGGCGCGCCCCGTCAGCCTCCCGGGCCTCTGCCGCAGCCGCTGACCAGCTGTTTGACCTGATCCCAACCCTAATTATGCATCGCTTCCATGAAGGTGCATGCAGTCCGGATGCTGACAGTCACATGTCAGTCACTTATCAGCGCGCCGGACTGCAGCGGCCCACAGGGCGTAGGACCCCTGGTGGCAGGGCAAGGCCGCTTAACTCACGGCTGGGCCGCACACGCGCATGGCACCATGGGGCTCCAGGCTGGCAGCACAGCGCATCGTGCAGGCGGCGGACGCTGCGCCGCACGCCGTACTGGCCCGCTTCCCGCTCATGGCGCACTGCCCCCCGAGGCCCGTCCCATGGGCAGGCAGGCTGCACCATCTGCACCCCCCATAGGCTGCCCTTACTTATGCGCCAGACCCCGCATGCACAATTGTCAATGCAGGGTAGGGTGCGGCGCGCGCGCCAGGGGTTGTGGAAGGTGACAAGCACCCAGGGCGTGCGCGCGCGGTCCACTGCGGCCAGGTCACGCGCCAGCCAGCGCGCCTGCGCCGCCGCTCGCAGCAGCATGCGCCCCTCAGCGTATGGACCGTCGCCGGGGCCGGGCAGCGCGACGGGCCCCCGAGCAGAGCCGCCGGCCGCTGCTTGCGGTGCCCGAGCGGCCCACCAGCCTTGGGCATCGAGGACATGTCCGGGACGTGAGGGATTGACCACGCCGCCATGCATGCCGCTACATGCCCATGACACTGCCGGCGGTCGCCGCTCACAGACGCGTCCTTGGTGCGGGCGCCTGTTTCCCGCCCAGCGCGGGCTGCCCATGCGCACGTTCCGACAGCGCATGGGTGGTCACACGCAGGAGGTGGGTCAGAGAAATTTAAAGCTTAGTGTGGATAGGGTTAGGGTCTGGGCCGCGCCTGGTCGCTGCCAGGAGTGTAATCGTGGTAGTTGGACAGGAAGATGCTGTGCACGGGCCCCGTCTGGATGGAGTAGAAGAAGGGGCTGGGCGACCCGCTGGCCGTGTGCGGCGTCTGCGCGCCGTGTCGAGCCTCACGGGTGCCCTTGGTACCCTCACCCTAACCTGTCATCATCCTGCAGCATGCACAGCGCGCTCTGTGCTCTGCGCTCTGCGCTCTGCCTGCACGAGGCGCATGACCTCCCGCGCGTAACCCCCTGGCAGCGCGCAGAGCCTGCTGCACACTGCGCAGAGCCCTGGTCTGCGCCCGCCGCACGCCCTGCCGCATGTTCAGCGAGGGCGGGGCGCGCCGGCCAGCGCGCGCGCAGCGAGCGGAAGGCGCTGCCGTCGGCCTGCTGCTCCTCCTCGTGGTTGCCCGTCCCGCCATTCATGGGCCACTGCGCAGCGCTGCAGCAGGTCGGAGGCCGGCCTGGCCGGGGTCTGGGGACGCTGCGAGGGCACCTGGGCGGGCCTGCTGGGCCTCGCTCCTGCTGCTGTGGGCGGCCGCAGCAGCCGGCCGAGTCCAGCTCGGATCCCTGAGACCCTGATGCTACCCTCACAACGCATGCGCTGCCGCGGCGGCTGACCTGGATGCGTGGGCCTCGCGCCTGGGACACCAGCGGCTCGATGAAGCGCTGCCAGGCGTCCCAGACCGGCTGCCAAGTGCCCGAGTTGGGGTTGCCCTCCGACGCGGTGTTGGGGTCCCGGGACTCGGTGCCGTTCGCGTACCATGTATCTGCGCCGCGCGCGCGCGCACGGAGCCAGCTCACGCGTCCGCCGTCCCCAGGCGATGCAGGTCTTGCAGGACAGCGCTTGCGCCTGACAGCGTATGCAAGGTCTGCACCACGACAGTGCCGTGTCTGGTCCCCTTCCAAACCCTACACACTAACCTTCCCTGGACCCTTCCTGTCGGGCCCAGCGCCCAGCGCATGCAGCCGCATTGCCACATCGCGCTTCGCATGTACGCCTCCCCGGCCCATGAGCGAGGGCCCCAAGACGGTGACGCAGCCGCGCCCACGCGCGCGCGAAGCGGCGCCGGCAAACGGCGCGGCGCGCCTGCGTAGCTGTAGTCGCCAATGAAGAGGACGCTGGTGGGCGTGGTCACGTTACGCGCGGACGCCAGCACGTGGTCGAGCGTGGTGGAGCTGTTGGCGCTGAGGCCCCAGTCCGCCAGCGCCAGCAGGCGCTGCGGGTAGTGCGGCCCTGCGCGCGCGCGCGCGACACTCACAAGGGGCGTTCGTCGCACGGGCCCGCCAGGCGTCCCCGCACTTCCTGCTGCGGCGCGCATGCGCCGGCGGCGGAAGGCCCCGGCCGCAAGAGCAGGGTCGCTGCGGCGCGTCCGGCGCACGCGGGACGGGGCGGGAGCTGCAGCCTTGCCGGGGCGCCGCATGGTGCACGCGCGGCGCGCGCATGGTCAGGGTTGGGTTGGGGCACGGTCGCGCTACCCTATGCCCCCACACCTGCCGCCTGCGGGCTCAGGAAGCTGAACTCGGCGCTGAAGGTCTCGCCGTCGCCCGCCACCCTGTACCAGTACCGCGTGGCGGGCTCCAGGTCGGGCAGCGCGGCCGCGTGCAGCAGCGGCGAGGTGTAATTGAGCGCCGTGGTGCCGCCCCAGAAGCGGTAGCTGCTGGTGTAGATCTGGTCGTACGTCTGCGCGCATCGCGGCGGCGCTCAGGCGGCCGCCTGTGTGCGGCGGTGAGTCCGCCCGCGCGCAGCGCCCCTGCGGCACTGCGGAGCTGCGCGTGCGCCTGCGGGCGGGCGGGCGCCCGCGCGCCAGCGGGCCCCGTGCGCACAAGCAGTGGCTGGAGGGGCGCGCGCAGTGCTCCTGCTTGCATTTGGCAGGTGGCCGAGCGCACGCCAGCACAGCGCAGCTGGCGAGGCATGCTCGCCCTTAAGCCTGAACGCAGCCTCGCAACGCAGCCAGCAGCCCGCTGTCCAGTGCAGTCGGAGCCCCCATGCGCATGCATGCTCCCCTGCGTTGCCCGGGGCGGCCTGCCGGGCAGGCCGGAGCGCGGCCGGGCCGCCGTGGGCGCGTGCAGGGGCGGGACCAGGGCGGCTCGCCTGGGCGGAGCCGTGCGCCTCCTGGTCGAGCCGTCCGGGCCGCTGCCCGAACCGCACCACGCTGGACGCGTTGGAAGCGTCCAGCGGGGACAGCTCCCCGCGCCCCGTCTGCACGTGTAAGTGCAGGATTAGGGTAGGTCTGTGTCGTCACGCGCAGAGCACCTGATGCAAAGCAGCTCCCTGCAAGCGCATGCTGACTCGCTCCACACCCTCATCATGCACCGTTGTCGGGTGTTGGAGACTGTGTCTAGCACGCAGCGAGTGCTGAGCGAGCACACACACTGACAAGCGCCAGGCAGATACTGGCAAGGGGCCCTGGCCGCATGCATGCGCATCCGCTGCAGAGCCCAGGTCGGCGCTTTTGCGTAATTGCAGGCGGCAGCAAGGTGGCAGAGCGCGGGCGCCCTTGCCTGGGCCTTGCCGGTAGCCCACATGACTAGCACCTCGCCCGCGCCTCCGACGGACAGGTGCACCTGCGGCGCATGCACCACAGCGGGCTCTGCACGGCTGGCGCCGGCATCAGCAGCTCAAGTGGCACGCGCTGACAAACAGGGGCACTGCATTTACAGTGGCACTGCATGTGCACTCGGCGGCACAGGGGACGGCTACGCCACAGAACCCGCTCCTGGCTTGAGGCCGAGGCAGACAGCAGGTCAAGCACGAGCCACCAGGCGTCCAGTCCCATGCAGCGCGGCGCGCGCGGGCACGCCTGGCTGGGCGCGTTGCCGGTCGTGTTGTCTGCGGTTGCGCCCTCGTCCAGGGGCAGGAAGTGCGTGCTCGGGCGGAGGGCGGGGTCGAAGGGCGCCGTGTACGGTGCCTGCGCGCCGCAACAGGTGTTGCATGCTGCCCCGGCGCTGCAGCCAGAGCCTGCGAGGGGCTGACCGCACCTTGAAATCGGTGCTGAGCGGGAGTTCGGCGGCCTGGCAGACACTGCCTGCCAGCAGGACTGCCACCACTGCGGCATGCAGATGTTCCATGTTGCACCCGAGCTGGCACACCGCGGCCCGCCGCACGTACAAACTGCACGCTGAGCCAAGGTGTGAACACCTGTATTAGTTTGCCAGCATGCCACAAGACAACACAGTGCAAGAGCAGGTTTGCACTTAGTGCACTCAACGGTACATACCACCTCAGCGGTCCTCAGGACCACAGGACCTCAGCCTCGCACGACAGATGACAGCTTTGTTCACGTACCTGAGTACAGCAGCGGTGAAGGTCTGAGGAGCTGGTTGATAGACTAACAGAGCTGCTCTTGGTCAGCAGGAAATTGTGCGAACTGTAACACAGTCTGTCAGTTTGCTGCAAGCTCAGCCGCACGCTGGGGCTCCTGGCCCTGCGCCATTGCTGCGCACCGCAGACACCAGGCTGGGGACGCTCTGAGGAGCACCTAGCGCGCCTAGAAGGAGCCTGCCACCCACGGCCTTACTCTATATACACCAGGCACGCGTTGGGTGTTTCGTTCCATCGCATCAGCAGATAAAGGCACGCTCAGCGAGCCTGCTCTGTCTCCACGGACACTGCATTGCGCGCTCGAGGAGTCACCTCTGCAGGCCGCACGCGCATGGCAATGCCGCACAGATGCAGCCCACAAAGCCGCCTGCAAGCAGGGCGGAGCGCCGCCAACGGCAGGAGGCGCAGGTTGCCGCCAAGCGCGCCGCAGCACTGAGCGACCGCGCGTGCACGCTTTTGTTGGCGAGGCACGGAGAAACCAGTTGGAACTTTGAGCACAGGTGCCCTGGCGCAACCCCCTGCTCACAGTGGCTCTGGCTTATTGCAGTGCTGCATCGTTTTGACTGGTGAGCTCACCGCTAGCAGCATGTGCCTGGCGTGTACATATCTAGATGCTCAGCCCTGCGCTTTATGTGGCACACTGCCTGTCCCTGTGCGCTGTCGCAGGACACACACTAGTTTGGGAAACACACTAGGCAGTGCTTAGTTCCAGCACATATACCTTCAAACTGTCTAGCTTTGCAGCGTACTGCACACGCCCGTCCAGCCGCCGAGCCCTGGCAGCAGGCTGCAGGGCCAGGCGGACCCGCCGCTCAACGCCACCGGGCGGCGCCAGGCGGCCGAGCTCGCCGGCGCGCTCCGCGACCAGCATGTGCAGCACATCGTCTCGTCAGACCTGCGCCGCGCGCTGCAGACCGCGGAGCTGGTCGCCGCTGCTTTAGGCATCAGCTCTGATGCCATCACCGCGCTGCCGGGTCTGCGCGAGCGCCACCTGGGCGTGCTGCAGGCGCGCGCCGCGGGCGCCCGCCGCTCTTGCCGGGCCGCACCGCGCCCCACACGGCTGCCTGTCACATGGGCTGCAGTGGTGTCGCACAAGGCGTAGAGTCCTCGGCGCGATTTTCACATCACACGACAGGCAGGCAGGCGGGCGCAGCTGCGTCCGGCAGCGCAGGCTCAGCACTGCTCTGAGCCTTCCGGCAGGAGACACCGAGCCTCACTGCAGGCGCCCCGCCCGCAGGGCCTCACCCGCGTCGAAGCCGCGGCGACGGCGCCGTTGGAGTATGCGGCGCTGGCGTCCGCGGACGGCGCGCCGAGCGGCGGCGAGACCGTGGGGCAGCTGCGGCGCCGGAGCACCGCGGGTGAACCGCCTGCCCGTCGCCAGCGCACCGCCACCCCGACCGCTTGCAGCCTGCAGAGCGTGTCAGTCTGCTAGTCCGCCGCTCGCGGGCATGCCGCAGCCCGCGGTCAGCGCGCCCGCCAGCAGCGCACGCTGCCGCTGCGTGCAGAGCGTGAGCGGCCCTTCCCTACCTACCCTAACCATATGGGTGCCTGCGCAGAGGTGGAGCGCCAGGCGGCCGTGCACCCGGGCGCCACGCTGCTGCTGGTCGCCCACGGCGGCGTGCTGCAGTGCCTGCTTGAGCGCGCGGCCGGGCGGCGGCCCCCCGGCGGCGCCGTGCCCAACGCCAGCCTGGCCGCTGTCCGCGTCGACGGCGCCGCCTGGGCGCTGCTGTTCTGGCCGCGCGCCGTGGGCCCCGGCGCCGATGCGAGCGCGCACGGCGGCGGCTGGGGCGGCGGCTGATGCCGGCGGTCAAGCTGCCCCCGTGTGTATACCACGAGCGCCGCTCCGCATGGACGGTTGCTCTGCCCACCATGGCGCATAGGCTGGCAGCCATCTGTGTACTGGGCGAGGTATGGACCAGGCTGCACTCTGCCGTCCTGCATCCATGTCCCACAGGGATGGTGGGTGACGAATGGCGTTCACGGTCGCGTGCACCAGGGGCGGTTACAGAGAGCGCGCCGCTTGGGCACTGCTAGTGCAGTTGTGAAGAAAAGCGCTCGAGCTCACAGCGGATCTGTGACACAGCAGGCCAGCAAACATGCAGACACCACCGAGGCATGGACTGCACAGGAACCGACATAGCCACCGACTCTGCTGACTACGTCGCCTGCCTGCTTGCGCAAGCTGCCCCGCGCCCAAGTTGTTGACGACGGAGGCAGCGTGCGGCCGCAGGCGGAGGGGCTCAGGGCGCGCAGTTGCCTGCCTGAGCGGGCCGGGCAGCCACAAAGGCCGCGAAGTCCCGCACCGGTCCCCTGCGCACCGCACCGCCCCGACTCAGAGCCTGCGCCCAGGGGGCCTGCGCAAGCAGACCGCACGCCACGCAGCCTCGACCAGGGCAGCACGGCCAGGCCAGGGCAGCGCGGGGCAGGCAGCCTAATGCGCTCCAGGCACACGTGCGCGCGCGCGCAGCAGACAAGCCCCCGCCATCATGTAAGGGGGCCCCCAGCGGGTCATGCCGCATGGGTGCTGCCGTTAGGCATGGACAGGGTATTGTTAGGTGTGGGTTAGCAGCGGGGCCGCGCACGTGAAGGTATCGTCGTTATAGGTCACGCCGTAGGGGTGCTGCCCGTTGGGCATGGACACGTCCAGCACCTCGCCGTTGCCCCTGGGGAGCGCGCGCGCGCGCTGTCGTCACAGGCGGGGCGCCGTGCGCCCTGCCTGGGAGCGAGGGTGGGGATCTGGGCGTGCTCGCGGGGCGGTCCTGGTACTCCTCAGCGCACGCGCGGCGCGGCGCCGCAGGGCGCACACGCACCCCCAAGCACGCAGGGCGCACACGCACCCCCAAGCACACGCACCCCCCTGAACCCTGCCCTAGACGGCGCACAGCGCATGCGAGGCGCAGCGGCGGCAACGCGCGCGCGCACCTGAGCGCCCACTCCCACAGCAGCGCGCCCTTGGCCGCCTTGTTGCCCCGCACGCTGGCCTCCACAGCCTGGCGCGCAGGCTGACGCGCGTCACGCCTCAGTGGCGATGCTTCGTGGGCAGCGAGGGGGTTCGGCACGCGTGCCGCCGGCAGCGCATGCCAGGCGCGCTGCATGCAGGCGCGCAGGGGCGCCGCCGGGGGTTAGGGTAGGGTAGGGCGCGCCTTGTACACGGCGCTGTAATAGGGGTTGCGCTCGCTGGCGTCGGCGGCGGCGCTGTCCTGCGTGACGGTCTTGCCGAACTCCTCGATCAGCAGCGGCTTGCCCAGGGCGGTGGCCGCGGCGATGTGCGCCGCGATCCAGGCGCCCACAAAGTCCACGCCGCCGCTGCCGGCCACCTTCCAGTTGTCCGGCTGCGGCAGGCGCCAGGCGCGCTCAGCCCCGTGCCATGTGGAGAAAGCCAGGTCAGACGTCCAGGTCAGGCGCAGGCGCCAAGCAGGGAGCGCGAGTGCATGGCGCCCCTGCGGTGCTGGCGTGAAGGAGAGCAGGGCAGCAGGCGGGAGCGCAGCCGAGGGCAGGCAAGCCCGCAGCAAGCCGGCCCAGCCGGACGGCTGCGTGTGCCTAGCCAGACGGCCGCGCAAGCTGCGACCCTGACCCCAGCCCAGTACGGAGCCGCACCCAGATGTGCGCAGTGCAGAAGTCGATGTCGCGCGAGCGGTGGTTGTTGGCAAAGTCCTGCACGCGCAGCCACGACATGGGCCCCTACCAGTAGGCTGCCGCAACGGAGCGCCACGGGCTGCCGGGGGCACCAGGCACACATGTACAAACTTCCTTTATGCTTCTCTTTTTAAGCACGATTTCAACATTAAACGCCAAAGTGGCGCTCTGGCCAGCCTGCGGGGCAGTGCGCGCGCCTGCCCTGTGGCGCTGGACCAGATGCCGGCGCCGCCGGGGTTGGCGCCCGCGTACGGGGACGCGGGGCCGAAGAAACCCTCCTCGCCGATGGTCACCTGCGCCCCGCCTGTATCCCGCATCAATCCCTGGCACTGCGCACCATCGCTGAATGCCGCTTTCGGGAAGCGCGTGCTTGGACGGAGCGTAGCTGCATGTCGTGGGCGCGCGGGCTGACTGGGAGGGGCGTCAGCAGCCGGGCGCGGGCGTGCAGGGTCGCAGGCGCAGTGCGGTGTGAGGGGCAGCGGCCGCGCGCCATGTGGTTGGGGTCGACGCTCTTCAGGAAGCGCGCCATCTTGTCGACCCAGGCTTGCACCTGGCGCCACCGGCGACAGGTCTCGCCCCGGGCGCCGTGGACGCAGCCTCACATGCCTGCAAGCAAGGCAGGGGCAGCCGGTGCGCCCCAGGCACGCGCGCACAGGATGGGCGCGCCCTCGCACCTCTTGCGTGCTCCCCGTGCTGTAGCGCGGCTCATTCCTGAGGAGCCACAGCACGCCAGTCAGCTATATCATGTGTTGATTTACATGGTGACATGCACAGCACAGGACGCGAGTGCGCAGGCCGCGGTGCGCAGGCAGGGCCGCGAGCGCGCGCGCACAGCAGGTCGTAAGCGAAGATGGTGGGGTCGTCGCGGTAGCGCTTGCCGGTGACGCTGTTGACCCTGGCGGCGCGCGGCGCCGTGTCAGCGCGGCCCCGCGCCAACGCTGGCGCGCCCGCCAAAGCTGCACCGGCCGGCTGCCGGCCGGGGTGTGGGGGGATGGGGGGGCGCGCCGGTTGACAAAGTGCTTCACATGGTTCATGTACAGCTGGTGGCAGGCGTCGCTGGTGAAGAAGGCGTCCTTGCTGCCGCCGCCTGCGCACCAGTTAACGTACTGCGCGCGCGCAGCGGTTATCATTGCCGTGCCGGGAGCGGCCGCGTCCCATAACATGCGGGAAGTGCCCCGCATGCGCCCTTGCCCGCGTGCGTCCGCTGACAGCCAAGCTGGAGCTAGGGTTTTATCTACCCCCCGCAAAACCCGCCTCCAAGCCCCCAGGGCCCCCGGGGGAATGCTGCGCAGGGCGGCGCCGCGCGCGCCTGCTGGACTGAGTCGGTGGGCTTCCAGTAGTCGGTCAGCGCAACGATCACGCGCATGCCTGCCTTTGCGGCCTCGCTCAGCACGAAATCGAGTGCCTTGAACACCTGCTCGTTGTACTGCCCTGCGCGCGCGCAGTGGAGCGCGCATGCGGCCGCCATGCCCACACCATGCCATGTCCAGGATGCGGCGCGGGTGCCCCAACTCGCATGCAGCGTGTGCGTCATGAGCCTGGGGTAAAAGCGCAAGGCGCGGGCGGCCAGAGCCGGCAGCCGGCGGGGGGTGCGGCACCCGGGCTCGGCTGCAGGGGAGCGCCCTCCCCGATGTTGACGTCCGCAAAGCCAAACATCCTGTTGCGCACAAGCAGGTCATGGTCAGCAGCCGGGTGTGTTGCGCATGATAACATGCTTCACACACGTGTCTGGCAAGCAGGGCGCTGACCGTGCCACGCCCGCCCGCGCCAGCCTCAGCAGAGCGAGTCGGTCTGGAGCACAGCACACTTGCGTCGCACGCTGGCGGGCACAGCATACAGCGCCACGTCTGCAAACCCTACACCAACCCTGACCACCGCTTTCTAGTAATCATGCCCTATAGCGCCAGGTCCGACCCAGCACCTGAACGTATTAAAGCCCAGCCGCTTGCCATGCGACAGCAGGTACGGCACCACGTTGGCGCCGCCGAGCACCGACGCGTCAGCCGGCAGCGCGTTGGGCACGGCCATCGCACCCTCAAGCAGCCGCCAGCTGCGCCCGCCACGCCAGCGCCGCTCGCAGGTTTACCACGGCAATGTGATCTGCATGGCAGGGCACTTCCACCAGGCGCCTGTCGCTGCCCCCGTGTCTGGACAATGCTCACATGAGTGCATGCTGCAACTCACTGCCATGGGCACACGGTGTGCTGCACGCCCTGCGTGTCAGCATGAACATCAAATATGTACGAGCCGCGGCAGTGCACATGTATGACAGGGTCATGCACCCACCTGCATCTTGATTTTGCCAGCGCAAACATTAAAAGAGAACATGCAGGCCGGGCCGCACGAGTTCCAGCCGACGGGCCAGAACTCGTTGCAGGCGTCGTCGACGAAGGCACCATTCGCGGCACGGATGAAGCCTGTTGGCTGCTGCATGACGACCTGCACGCAGCGGCCAGGGCCCCCGTCAGCAAGGGAGGCTTGGATGTGCAGGCCGCCGGCGTGTGTAGCTGGTCGAGCCTTGCTGGGGAGCCCCTGCCCTGCGCGCTCGCAACGCAGGCAGCACAGGCGTCGCACGGTGGCATGCGTGGACCTTGAGCTGGGCAATTTTCTGAGAATGGCAGGCTGGGGAAGGATGCACTTTGGCCTGTTGCTGGCGCCCATGCATGCACACTGTCACGCATCTGAAAGAGACAGAGTGCGCCCAGCCAGGCATGCAGCAGGGGTGCAGGCCTGCGGCTGTCGCGGCTCGCGCCGCGCGAGCTCCGCGGGCGGGCGCTGCACGATGACGCCGCCGCGCAGGCCCACCGCAGCGGGCTGCTGCGCCGCTAGTGCGGGCACCCCATTGCCGCCGCCCGTGCGTGCGGTGAACATGATGTTGGTGAAATTGGCGCCGGAGCTGTTGGTGGCACGCAGGTCGAGGAAGCCATCTAGGCGCGGCGGCTGCGCTGCCACAAGCGCGGGCGCGCACACCATGACCAGGAGCACAGTCAGGGTGAGGTGCGCCATGGCCGCATATACGAAAGGGATTTTGAGCCCACGAGGCAAGAGTGTGGGTGTGCTTCTGCACGGAGCGGCTCGGCACTGGCGCGCAGGCTGGCATTGGACTCTTGGTTTACAAGGTTCACCTGCCACCCACCAACCACCCTAGATAACCCTGCATCATCCAAAAACATGTTCAGTGCTACTGAGTTTCATGCCTGGTCCTATCTGCCACTACTTGTCAACACACTGCCGCTCAGGCGCATGCGTTGCGCTGCGCAGTGCGCGCAGCGCGCCAGGCCTCTTGTACACACACGGAAACATGTGCAGACATTCAGAATGCATCTCCGATGCACATATCAAGAATAGCAGCGCACGTCAGGGACCAAGGCAGTGCTACCAATGCGCTTGGCGCCCTGATCAGAGGCGCGGCATGCGCATGCTGTAAGCAATACGACTCTCCTTGTTTCCCAGGCCCGTGCCGGTGCGCTCAGCACTCGTGGGACATGCAGGGCCGGCGATGTGCAGCCGACGCGCATCACTGCAGCGGCCGGCTGCGCGCCAGGTCAGCGCTGGCGCGCTTGGTCACGGTCCCGTTGAGGTGCCCGCCCGCGCCCGGCAGGGCGCGGTCCGCGGCGGCCGCGCCATTCGCCGCACTATGCTGGCCGTTTGCCGTGCACAGCGCGCCGTCCGCGGCTGCCAACAGCGCAGCAGAGGCGAGTCAGTTCACACCCACTGGCGCGCGCTCCCAGGCGCTGGCTCAGCTGGGTTTGCCACTAGGCATGCGCCAACACCATCGGGCAGGGTGCAACAATGATGCAGCTGCCGGCATGCATGCCCGATCGCGTAATCGAGGGCGCCTACATCTCCAGGCGCACTCACAAACATACCCGTGCTCAGGATGCAAGATCAGTGTGCGGGTAGGGTTAGTGCAACGCTATATCTCAACCATATACCCTAACCCAGCGCTGGCATGTCTGATCAGGAGGGCGGAGGCCACCTTGCGCGCCGCGCTCGGCGCCGTCGCTGTCTTCGGAGCTGCCGCACAGGCGCTGCTGGCTGTCCGAGGCGCGGCGCAGCTCGAGCGCCGCGGCGGCCGCCTTGTCGCGCGGCAGCGTCACATACAGCAGCCCATACGCCAGCAGCTCCAGCGCCCACGGCACGATGAGGCTCACCTGCGCGCGGCAGCGCGCCGCCTGGCGTGCCGAAAAACACGCCTTTCCTCTGGCGCGACGCGGCCACTGACACGAGCCTGGCGCGGCAGAGGCTCTGTGATGCGGAGCCGGAGCAGCAGCTGGTTGCCGCCCTGGCCGCGCGCCTGTCGCTGCCGCGACGCCGCGCCGCGCCATGCACAGCAAGCAGCACGACTGCAGCTGAAGGCCCAGCCTGGCCTGCCTGGGCTGTGCCCTGGTTGTTTGGGGGGCAGCTGCAGCACCTGCACTGCATCATAAGCAGAGCCCGTTTGCTGCCAGGGCGCCGCAGCGGAGCAGGGGCAGGGAGCCAGCGGGCGCTTCAGAGGAAGCCCGGGAGAGATGGCCGGCCGAGCCCAGGGGGCGTGCCACTGCGCGCGCGCGCACAGCGCGTGCCGGGGCGCACCAGCAGCCCGTTGCCGAGCGCGCGCGCGTTGCGCATGCTGCGCGCGGGGTCGCGCGCGGCCGCAGCCCCGCCCGAGTCCCAGGCATCCACGTACCCAAACCTGCCGCCGGCGCGCGGTGGACTTGCTGTTCTGCGCTGCGTGCGCTCTGCCTGTTCGCCCGCCCGAGCACTCCCCGCCCGGCAGCTTCTGGCTGCCCGCTTAGTTTTGGCAGCAAGCTGGTGAGCTCCGCTCGCCCCTGTCAAAAAAGCATCCATGCCCACAGCACCGGCTGGCACGGCATGGGAAAGCCTCACTCGCCATTGTACACGGAGCGACACATGCACCAGGCGACAGGCGCGTCGCGGAGCCCACGCACGCCCCTGAGCCCTGCGCGGGGAGGCCGCGCACCGCGCCGCCACGACGCCGACCAGCGGCCCTGAGAAGGCCGCCACGGCGCCCTCAAAGCACCTGCCGGGCGCGGCGCGCCGCGCGCGTCAGCCGGGCGTGACGGCGGGACAAGCGTGGGGCTGCGCGCAAAACAGGGTGGCGACGCGCGGCATGCAGGACCTGCGGGCATGGGGCAATGCGCGCGGCGCGCACCTGTCAAAAGCATACACCCGCGACCGCAGCGCTTCGGGCACCACCTGGACAGTGCACCGCTTGGGGCTCAGGTTAGGGCTAGTTTTAGGTTAGATATAGGGGTACCCCATCTTGGAACCACCTGCCTTCGCAGGAGCCCAAGAGCATGCTCTCCAGATTCTCTTATAATGCACTGGCACGTCCAAGATTGCACCGTGCGGTCTCTGTTTCACTCGCCACAGGTGCAGCATGGCGGTGGCAGCACCCACATGCTGCTGTGCATGCAGCAGGCGTCCGAGGGGCCCACCTCGGCGAACATCGCGCTGTTATTTGTCTGCGCAGCACACAGAGCGCCCGCTCAGGCTCTGCTAGGAGGCAGTGCGCACCGCTGCGCAGAACTAAGACTGTGGCGAACCCAGGCAGGCTCACAGAGTGCAGTAAGAGCGCCACGGCGTCGCTTCATAAGTGTATGGGACTGACGGTCAAGCGCCAGAAGATAAGATAACATCATGTGAGCAGCAGGAGCGGGGCATCGGGGCCCTCGGGGCCTCAAGCCAAGGCGCGCGGGGCGGCACGCGCGCGCCTGCGGCCAGCTGACCAGCATGCCCATGACGAAGAGCAGCGCGGCGTACGGCGCGGCGAAGCGGTCGACCGCGCCGGCCGCGCCGTCAGCCTGCGGCAGGCCGCGCAGCAGCAGCAGCGTGAGCGGGATGCCGGACGACACGCTTAGCTGGCACGCCAGCGGCCGCCCTGCCGCGCGCGCGCGCGCGCGCCGCGTCGGGTGCGGCCCGGCGCTCGGTGTGCACAAGAGGTGCGTGTGTGATGAGCTCACCTAAGCGGCGCGGGCTTGGCGGCCATCCGCTGCGTGGCAGAGAGCGCTGCGGCGCGAGGCGCATGCCCTGTAATGGAGGGCATCAGCCACGCAGCGGATGATCGCACGAGCCGGCGCCGCTTGGTGAGCTCATGTCGACACTCACCTTTCGAGCATGCCATCCACCGCGGACAGGGCGCAGCCCTCGGCTGTGAGCAACATGCGGCCGAAATCGCAAGGCATAGGTGCAGGCCCAACCATGCCCTATACCCTACCCTGCCCGGGCGCGCGCCGGCGTGCGGCAGCCGGCGGACGAGCAGGTCGCCGGCGAGGCCGCCGAGCAGGTTGCCGGCCACGGTGCCGCCCCAGAACAGCGCGGTCAGCAGGCCGGCCAGCCAGTCGGAGAAGCCCAGCAGCTGCAGCCACATGGTGATGTAGCCCATCGCGATCCAGGGCATGCCGCCCACGATGCCCTGCGCCACGCGGCGCGCGCGTCGCGTCCAGCCCCGGGCCCGTCGCAGCCCCCAGGCCGTGTGCTACACGCAGGGCGGGCAGCGCGAGGCTGCACGGCGGCAGCGCGGGCAGCGCCGCAGCCGACGCTGTCGGTGCAAAGTGCGCCAGGCTGCGGAGGAGGGCGCGCCAGACGCTGCCGGTGAAGCTCGGGTCGCGGACGCTCACGAGACGGCGCAGCCAATACCAACTTTGACACATGTTCGGCGACGCACCCGGCGAAGCTCTTCCTCCAAGAGATTGTCCAACATCACCGCTTATCCGCGACCACATTGTCGCAGGCGCTCACAACTGTCGCAGGCAGGCAGTGATGTCGGACGAACTCCTGTACGAAGTGCTTTGCCAGGTGCGTCGCCGAACATGTGTCATCGTCGATATTGGCTGCGCCGTCTTCGTGAGCGACCGCGGCCCACGCTTTACCGGCATCCTCCGACGCGCCTCATCCGCGGCCTGGGCAGTTCCAGCCGCGGCCGCGGGGCGCCCGGACCGGGGAGGGCGGCGCTGACCTGCAGGACGATCACCAGGAACGTCCGGATGCGCACAACGTCCCACAGGCTGCGCGCCATGTCCCGCGCGCACGCCGCAGCGCGCCCCCAAACGCCCTGCGCACATGCATAGGCCGCTCGACGGTAACCAACGCATGCATGCCCATTAAGACCCTGCTGCTTCAGCTTCACCAAGAACTTGTGTGGAGCTCAGCGCGTGGAACGCAGGAAGCATGACTCACACATAACTTGACACGTTTAAGGCCCAACGCCTTGCTCTGCCTTCGGGACCTTGAGAAAACGCGGCGCACCTTCCCAGACGCCACGGCTGGCCTGTGGGGCGTGGGGTCTGTGCCCAGCGCAAGAATTGCAACCGCCGCCGCGCCCGAGGTCGCCGCGACGACGTAGAATGCAAAGCGCCAGCCCTGCGCGCGCGCGCGCAGCGGTCTGCCGACGCCCGAACGAGGCGGCATGCATCTCTGGAGGTCCCCTGATGCCTGACCTGCTGGCCAGCAGCGGGCCGGCTGCAGCGTGTGGCAAGCGCGATGCATGGCTGTCCGGCCGCCCCAGCTGTGGTCGCTGGCGCACGCGGCCTCAGCAACACACGCGTCACAGCCTGAGGAAGTAGCTGCTTCACCATACATCTCACGCATGCTAGGAGGGGGCATGCTGCCAGAACAGCCAGGGTGGTGCGGCACCTCCAGCCCCAGGGGGTGCAGGTCGCTGACCGCGGTCGCAAAGAATCCGCCCGCCATGCTCCCTGCCGCGCCAGCGACCTGTCACATGGCTTGCCTCGGCACGCGTACAAGCATAGCACCTCCTTGCACAGCGTGCGAGGCACGGCTGCACCTCTATGCCTTGAAGAGCCCTGCGCAGCACGGCACGAGCGACAGCTGCAGTGGCCCATGCGCCGCAGCCGGTTAGGCGGTCGCGCGCGGCGATGGTCGCAGGGTATAGGGTGCAGGGTCAGGTTGCATGACCAGGGCACGCGCCGATGGCGGACGCGGTGAACAGGCAGGCGAAGCCGCTGCCGCGCGCCTCCGGCCGGAAGTAGTCGGCCACCAGCGACTGGCAGCACGGCAGCACCAGCGCCAGGCCCGCGCCATTAATCGCCGCCCACGCCGTCGCCTGAGCGTTGTCCCGCGGGCAGGGTCTTACGGCTCTGGGAGCCAGGAGGGGGCAGGGCAGCCAAATGCGAACGCAAACCTGCGAAGTGCTCAGTGCATGAGGGCGGAGGGCAGTTGCAGGGTGCATAGCGTGCAGGTTGACGAGTTTGGCCAAAGCCAGAGCCACGAGGGACACTGGCAGGCCTGCGCGTCAGGAAGTCCAAGCCAGGGTGAAAGTGGAGAGGCGGGAGCGGCAAGCCGGGCGGGCGCCTCCGGCAGCGTCCGCGAGGCGCCGATAGCGGCGGTCATGGCGCCCCAGAGCACGGTGCCGGCGCACGTGATGTGCACGCGGTTGAACGCGTCGCCCAGGAAGCCCGACAGCGGCGACGCGAGCGCCTGTGCTGGTTCCCGTGAGCTCGGGGGCTATTGGCACCGTGGACATACGCGGTCGTGTGAGTCCGCTCCAAGCATGGCTTGCAAGTGAGTGTGTGCGGACAACGCGCACGAGCTGCTGCATTCGCTTGGTACGCTCTGCGTCAAGAGGACCGCGCTCGGGGGCTGGCAAGCAGCGTGCGCCACCTGCACGAGCGCGCGCCACATGGTGAGCGTGCCCAGCTGCGCCGGCGACGCGTGCAGCGCCTGCCCCAGCGGCGTGTACACCGCGCTCAGCAGCCGCTCGTCCGCGCGCTCCAGCATGAACGCCAGGCTGACCGCGGCGGTCGTGCAGGCCCGCGGCCCCGGCCAGCCCATCGCCTCTTGAGGCGCTGCTGGCCACGCAGGAGGCCGCGTCAAGGAGTCATGCCGGCCTGCTGAGCTGCCCCTGCTGGTCACGCCAACAGCGCGCTGTCGTCACGCACGCCAAGCGACCGCTGCAGGCGCTTCAAGTGCTCCAAAGCGCTGGTGTCTCTGTGAACCGTAGAACCATAAATGAGAAGTTTTCTCTAGACACACCGTTGCAAGGCAGACACGCACAGACACCGCGCAAACTCTTTCACCTCCTGAGCGTGCGCATGCTTCAGGCTCTCTTCTTGTCCACCTTTGCTCGGAAGAGGGGGCTAGGGGATAGTTGCTGCAACAACCGGTAGTAAGCGCAGGCTATTGGCACTCAACAACTGGGCGCAAGCAAGCAAGAACTGGCATGGGCTACAACTGGGGCCGCTTCTATTCCTGGGACAAGCACCCCATGCTCAATAACAACCTGCGCTTTGCTGTGCCAGGGCTGAAGTGGGGCGTCGGCGCGTTTGCCTTGTACGTCGCTTATGACCAGATAGCGCACTCCGGCAAGAAGGCTCACCACTGAGACAGCCGCGCTGCAGAGCCTGTGATGACGCGCCGGACGGGCGCCAGACGCAGTGCTGTGAAAGCAGGCTGCTTGTGCTTTTGCAGAACCGCGCGGTGGGACGTTTTGCGCTATCGTCCGCGGCATGAGCTGGGTACGCTGCATTGCCCTTTCTTGTGTGCATGCGCTGGCAGACGCGCTGGCAGATGCGCTGGCAGAAGGAGGTTCCTTGGCGGCAAGACTTGTGCCTTGCTGCAGGTCGTGGTCCTTCACGGAAACTAGCCAACCTCGCCGCCTGCGGTGGTGGCCAGTGGAGCACCGCTGGAGGCCTGGGCAGCCCTCTTTGGCTGCCTGAGCAGGCGAGTGAGGGTCGTCCGCTCACGTTCAGCACTATGCCAGTGGCGGTTCTGCAGTGAGCGCGCCACTGTTTAGGAGAAAAGGCGGAGCAGGTGCACTCTTCGTCCTGCAGTGTGGCATGGCGTCAGGCTGTAGAGCCTCCAGGTTGCGAGTGAGCACCGCGGTGTTGCAGCTCGAGTGTCGCATGGTAAAGTGAACGCGTCGCACAACCAGCATAGCAGTTTGCTCGCAACCAAGGCTGCCGCCGTTGCTGGCTGGTGCTGCATATGTTGCCAGTCAGGCGTCGCTGGAGAACCTGGGCGCAGGCACACAGTGTATCGTAACCGTGCTTGTGCGTAGCAGTGACATGGGAGTGGGGCCAGGAACATGATCACCTAGCTCGAGTGAGCTGATGCTCGTGATGCACCATGCACAGCATGCAGGCTCCCGGCGGCATGATTTGAAGAGGTCGTTTGGCGACGTGACATGGGCAGATCCGGCAGGAGCTCGGACGCAGACCCACAGGTGATCGAGCCATGGCGTGCATGTAGCTCTGAGCCCTTCAGCAGGGAGAGGCAACCTGGTGCTGGTACATGGCGCAAGGCGCACGCAGGCAGCCACGCCACAGCAGGAGGCAATGGTGGCAAAGGCGGAAGCACGCATGCAGGCAACGGTACAGAGTAGGGTAGGCGCACCGGTAGCCCCGCGCGCGGAAGACGTCGTCAATGTCGTCGATCGCCAGGCTCGGCCCGCTCGCGCACGTCAGCGAGCCGGGCAGGCGCGCGCACCGCTCGACCGCAGCGCGCGGGTCACCAGGGCTCGCCGCCACGCCTGCTACGCCCCCGCGCACGCGGCCGCCCGCCGGTGCCGGCGCCCGCCGCGCCGAAGGCGCCGGCGGACTGGCGGCGTGCGCGAGCCCCTCGCGGTCGCTGCACCCCGGGCTGCGCGCTCGCGGGCGCGGCCCCGGCTCCGCACTGTCCGGCACTGCCAGCTCGGCCGGGTCCGGGGCGGGCGGCTGCGGAGCGGACGGCGCGGCGGCCGCGGCCCGCTCGTCGCGCTCAGGCACGCGCGCGCGAGCGCTGCCTCCTGGTACGGCCTGCTGAACGCCAGCGGCCGCTGCCGGGGCGTGCACGCCGCGCGGCTCGTGCGGCCCCGGCTCCATGCGCGGCAGCCGCCGCAGCCGGCCCTGCAGGGCGGCCGCGAGCGCCTCCAGCTTGCGCATGGCGGCGGCCGCGGCGGCCGCGGCCGCGGCCGCATGCAGCGGCACGGGCGGCGCCAGGGCTGCGCGCGCCTGCGCATCGGCACCCTGGTGCTGGGCGCACACTGGTTGGCAAGCACTCCCAGACTCAAACAAACGAGCGCCCGCTGCTGCAAAAGTCTCTGAGAGCGCAAGACCACTACGCAAGGCATGCCGAGAGGGTGTGCCCATCATGCCGGCCTGCACGCTTCAGTGACATCACTGCGTGCGGCGCCTCGCAGTGTGCAGCACATACCCAACCGGCTGGCCCGCATGTCCCGCATCTAGCGCAAGCGGGCATCAGCCCCGGGCTTCGCACTTTCGCGACGTACGCGTCATCGTAGCGCGCGAGCACCGCCGCCAGACAGCGCGCATCCTCGGTGCCTGCTCCGCCATTTACACACGCCTCCAGCCGGCACCCCGCGCGCGTGTCTGCTCGGCTCCGTGTGCGGCCGTGTTTGCCCTGCGCGGCAGCCGCCGCGGCGCCGCCTGGCGCCCCTTCCGCCTCTCCGTCTGCGCACAGCTCCAGGCCCCGCTTGCGGCCGGTCCTGCCCCGCTCGACAGCAGCTGCAGCGCCAGCGGGTTCGCCTGTCGCTCGCTCGCATGCATGCCGCGCCGGCTCGCGGCCGCGGCCCGCCGGGCCCTGCTCGGAAGCCGCTGCAAGACCCTCCGCCGCCGGGCTGAGGTCGGCGGTGTGCGGGTCAGCCGGCAGCCGCAGTGGGCTCTGCTGCAAAGCAGCAGCGGCCCCAGCTGCGGCTGCGCATGCTGCGTCCCGTGCTGTGACAGGCTCCGCTGTCCCCGATGCATTCGCTCCCGGCTGGGCGGGCTTTGGCTGCGGCTGCGGGCCGACCGCCGTAAGCGCGGCCAGCCGCGCCACAAACACCGCGGCGGGCTCCTCGAGCAGGTCCGCCGCCGGCGCGCCGGCGCCTGAACTGCAGGCGAGGGCACGCCTGTCACAGCGCGATGCGCCTGCAGCCTTTGGCGGCGGCTCGGCTAGCTGCGGCTCGCTGGCGCTGGAGGCCGGCGCCCGGTCAGCCGCTGCCGCACGGCGCGGGCTGTGGCTGCTGCCGGGCGGCGCGGGCTCGGCCGGAGGCTGCGCAGGCAGTCCCGGCGCCCCCGCATGCGGGGGGTCGAGCGCTCGCGCGCCAGCCTCGGCACCCGCCGCCGCTCCGGCGGCGGGCACGTCGCGCGGGATTCCGGGGCTGGCGGAGACCGCTGGGCGGCCTTCTGTGGCGGCGGGCGCCGCAGGGGCGCAGCGCTCAGGCGCGGCCGCACCGCCCGCTGCGCTGGCCGCGCGACCGGGCGGTACTGCACCCACGGCCGCCGCCCAACCGCCTGCGCAGCCGACACAAATGTATAAGGCCTGCCGGCACGGGCATGCAGCGCGCTTTGGCCTGCTTATCACCACGCTCACTCACTGCCTGTTGCACCTGTGGGAGCAAGCCAGGCTGAGGTCTCCTGGGCAGATACAGACGGTATACTGCAGACAACCTGCTGTGCACTGCAGTCGCGCACCGGTGCGCTCTGCCTCTGCAAGGCAGGCCACCAGAACGGCGAGCGTCCGGTTGGGCAGCAGCTCGCGCAGCCAGCCAGGGCGCGCGCACGTGGGGCACTGCGAGGCAGTCACCCCCGGGCCCTCTAGCGACTCCGCGACACACTGCCTGCGAGCCGTCGCCGGAGCAAGCCGGTTTCTGACACCAGCCAGCGGCAGCGGCCCAGAACGAGCGCCACCATGGTAGCTCGGCTGGTGCGTGCCATCTTGATGTTTAAAAGGCGTGAACGTGGCTGGGGCGCGCCTGCAGAAGGTGTGGCCGCACCCAGGGAAGCAGTGCGGGTCGTTGTACAGCGCGTGGCTGGCGCACGGGCACACAGGTGGTCAGCGCCGTGGCGGCGGGCGTGCGCATCAGGGGGCACAGCAGAGCAGCGAGCCTGCGTGAGCCTCACCACAGGGGGCAGGCGAGCCTGGCGGCAAAGCTGCTCAACAGAGCTGCCTCTGGGCTCACTGCTATCGTCATGCTGTGTGGGGAACAGCAGAGTGAGAGGTGTCGCTCTGCGCCTTCCAGACGCGCGCTCTGCAAGGCTTCCAAGCAGGCTGCTGCTTGTTTAACACGTTAGATGAGGTCGGTCCTCCGCTCACCCCGTTTGTTAGTGCTCCATGCCAGCAGATCTGCCTCTAGAGGCGCCCAACCCTACCTATGTAACTCTCTTCTTAAAGCCTGGAGACTTCCAGGCAAAGCAAGCGCAGCAGTCGCCGCTGTTCTCTTTAGGCCATCATCTGCAGCGGCAACTCCGCTCTGAGAATACCTGCCGCACAGGCTGCCAGCAGGAAGCTGCTTGCTTTGGATACGTGTTACAGAGCCTGATGGCTGATGAACTAAAGGTGGCCTGCCACTCTGCCACACTTGCTTAGCTGAGCTCCATGGAGCGGCGCTAATGTGCGCCACGTTCCTGCGCAGGCCAAAGGCAATGCTGCGTTTCAGAGCGGTCGCCATGAGGAGGCGGTGCAGCACTTTACAGAGGCCATAGAAATGGACCCGCAGAATCATGTGCTGTACAGCAACCGCTCCGCGGCGCTGGTGAGCCCAAGCCGCCGCCCCTGCACGTTGAATGCCTATTCCGAGCGCAGCAGAGCAGCCTCCCTCGTTTTTCAGACGGCGAGTGTGCAACTGTCATCACAGCATAGTTGCGCCTGGCTCCACTGACGCGGAAACACTTCGTGCTGCAGGCGAGCATGCAGCGCTACAAGGACGCGCTCACAGACGGCGAGAAGGCGTGCACACCGCTGCGCCAGGGCCGGTGTTTCACAACCAATACCTTGCCGCGCCACAGCTAGGCTGTCTGCCCCACGCACCTGCCGGGCGTCTTGCAAACCTGACTATACCGGCTCTGTGCGCCTGAACGGCTCAAAGCGCGGTTGATCTCCGCCACCCTCGCTCTCCAGACTCGGGCCAGTGGCTCTGCTCCTGTTGGGGCACCTCCAAAGTGCTGTGGGCTGACTGCCGGCAGGCAGTGGAGCTGAAGCCGGACTGGCCCAAGGGCTACACGCGCGTGGGCGCAGCGGCCTTCCACCTGCGCGACTGGCCTGCGGCGACCAAGGCGTATGAGAAGGGTGCGCCGCCTGAGCCGGCACACGCTCTGAGGTATCAACTTACTTTAATGACGCTACCAATGCTGCCAGCTCACTCTCTGTATCAGGTCCATCCTTGTTCTCCGTCATCCTATAAGAGCCAATAACAGAAATCATATTTTACATAGAGCACTCAAGTGGCAGCGGCCGCAGCTGCTCAGGACACGATAGCGGCAGGCGCAGCCTTGCACCTTTGTGGGACGGGGGCTTCGCGCTCAGCGCCGCCCCGCGGCCGCGCAGGCCTGGAGCTGGACCCCAGCAATGCGGGCATGCGGCAGGGCCTGGAGCAGGCGCGGGCGGCGGCGGCGGGGCCGCCGCCCGCGCCCGC
>JAABUH010001354.1_pt1 | contig 28201 bp, 51 predicted proteins | sample 5559121 | NCBI WGS metagenome assembly JAABUH01 (sample SAMN10711871, study PRJNA513364) | rock metagenome | isolation source: Antarctica rocks | place: Antarctica: Victoria Land, Battleship Promontory nord | collected 2015-12-28
TTCAAGTTCCTCTGTCGGCATGTCCATACGCATGCACACGGCAGTCCATGCTTCACGGCAGGCTCCTACACGCGCCTGTGCTCCCGCCCAACACGTAGATTGCAGGCCGTGCACGACAAACATCATGAGCCTTGGTGGGCTTCACTGCTCATCCCCGCCTGATGGGACCAACCGCACTGTTGCTGCATGAGCGCGCATGCCCTGCCGAGGCCACGCGCAGGCTGGGGAGGCGGCGCACGATGTTGTAGCCGTTGATGAAGATGAGGCCCTTGTTCCAGCCGCCGGCCACCGACAGGTACGAGTCCGGGAAGCGGCCCAGCTTGTCGGCGAGGCTGGGGTCCACATACAGCGTGCCCCTGGCCCAGCGCGGCGACGCCGTCAGGCGGCGCGCTGGCCGCCGCGGCCTCGGGCCCTGCTCTGCTCTGCGCCACGGCCGCGCGAGCTTGCACCAGCATGCACCGGCAGCCCAGCCTGTATGCATGCCAACGGCGTGCACAATGCCCTGCATCGCGTTGGCAAATTAAACGAAAGGCCAGCACCGCACGACGCGCGTGTGCGGAAAGCCCGGCGGTGCCTGTGTGCCAGGCTGCAGCGGGCGCGCACCTGAAGAACACAGGCCCGTCCGACGCCGCGTTGGGCGCCGGCACCGCGCACGTCCTGTTCGGCGGCGCCGCCGCGGGGCACCCGAAGGGCGCCTCCAGGCGCGCAGCGGCCGACGCGGTCGACGCGATGCGCGGCGGCGCGGGGCTCCCAGCGGCCGCGAGCGCCGCCTTGTGCGCAGCGGGCCGCGCGGCGGCGGGCTTGGGCGCGGGCGCGAGCGCGGGCGCCGGCGCGGCGCCCGCCGGCGGGAAGCACAGCACGCTGGTGTCGGTGATGGGCAGCGGGTACACACGCCAGTTGGTGAGCGGCAGGCCTGCGCGCACGACCACCCTACTAACAAACTACCCTACCGCAACCAAGCTGCCCAGCAAGCTGGTGCACCGCAGCACCGGCCAGCGAGCAGCGCGGGCATGCTGGTGTCGGCAATGGGCGGGGAGCGGACGCGCAAGCCGGCGAGCGGCGGGCCTGCGTCAAGCTGCGCCGCAAGCGGCGGCAGGGGCTTGGTAGGCAACCTTAAACGAACACATGGTGCGCGCACACACACCTAGCCACAGAAAGGTGTCAAGAGCGCGTGCATGACCACCAAGGCCACCGGCAGGGACGCGCATGTTGAGCAGTGCCACTCATGCAAGCGCGGCTGGGCCGCCAAGCCTAGCCGGCGCGCGCGCCGTTCAGCAGCACGATCGTGCTGGGCAGGCCCTTGAAGTCGAACTCGAGGCCCGTGTTGCGGCGCGCGTAGCCCTCAACCAGGATGTCCAGCACAGCAACAGTGCTGTTGCTGGGCGTGACGGGGCCGTTGGCGCTGGGCGCCGCAATGCCCAGCTCCAGGTTGGCCTCCTGGTTGCGGTCCAGGCGCGCGATGACGATGCCGTTGACCATGATCTGCGCGCAGGCGCGGCACTCTAAGGGTACGCCGACAATGCCCTTTGCACGCCCACAGACCCACACTGTACTACCTCACTGACCATGCACCACAGGCAATGTCAAGGGAGGGATGCATGTGATGTAATGTGCAGCGTTTGGCTAAACTGTTGCGCTGCCTGCATGCAAGTGCTTCGTATCTGTCAGGTCCGCCAGTGAGGTTTTGCATGTTGCAGGGCAAAGTTTAACGGCATGTATTTCACAAGCACAGTCGAGAGGAGAACGCACGGTTGCGGTGTCGTGGACGCGGTCCCCGAAGTACAGGGTCGCGTTGTTAAAGATCTGGGTGTTGTTCACCTCAATGCGGTACAGGATTAGCCCGCCCCTGGCCCAGCACATGCAGGATCAGTGCAGAAACCTCGCGTCCATGCCATGGCATGGAGGCATGCATCGCGTCAGCCACAGCAGGGCACACAGCGTAGGCATGGGCACCACAGGGGCTCTGATGCGCTCTGGGCAGCACTGGAGGTGGTACAGCAGGCTGCTACAAGGCATCAAGTAAGTCGCAGCACACGCACTGCCGACCAAGGCATGGGCAGCATGATTCTGTAAAGATAACATGTGCTTTGCAAGACAAGCGCCAAGAGCACCGCGCATTCATCCACAACTCGCTGGTGGCGGGCAGGAGCAAGCAGGAGGGCGCGTAGCAGGGCGCACTGCTGGCCGTACTCCTCCATGGGCAGGGGCAGGTTGGAGAGCGTGCCGTCGCCCGGGACCAGCTGCGGCAGCTGGCTCAGCAGCGACGCCTGCTGCGTCAGCGTGACCGTGCCGTACGGCCAGATGGTCGGCCGCGGCGGCGTCGGCAGCAGCGCGTTGCCCGTGTGGTTGAGCAGCGACGCGCGGATCAACTGCCGCACGGGCGCCCGCCCAGCTGACGCCCCGCCGCTGGCTATGCTGAGCGGGGATGGCCCATGCGCTGCTGCATGGTGCTGACAGGTGCCACAATACGTGCATGGCTATGCTGACCACACGCCGGACAGTAGGATGAAGAACGGCGCCCGATGAGCGCCAGCAGAGTGAACAATTCTGCTCACTAGCAGAGCGCGGTGGGCGAGGGCGAGGGCGGGCCGGGCGCGCGCACGTCCCACTTGCATGGCCCGTTGATGCCGGGCTGGCAGAAGTCGCCGGCCTCGCTGATGGGCGACGCGTAGTCGTAGCTGGTGATCACCGAGTTGTACTTGCCCTTGACCATCAGCTCGCCGGCCTCCCAGTCCCAGGTCACGTCCCCGGGGATGGGGTCCACCTGCGCGCCTGCGCCGCGGCCGGGGCGCGGCGTCGCCTCAGGACGCCGCAGCCGGGGCGCACAGCTGCCTGAGGAGAGTCCGGGCGCATTCGCTGCAGCAACGCGCCGCAGCCCTGAAGCATGCAGATTGCTTCGGACGCAGTGTGTCGATGCGCAGGCGATCCACCGCGGGTGGTTCCAACCACCACTCCTGGCAGCAGCACGGGCGCGTGACAGCGCCGCACCGGCGGTGTAGGCAAAGTTGGTGCCGCCCGCCGCCATGTACAGCGTGACGGAGCCCATGTTGTTGTTGTAGCGCAGGATCTGGTCGAACGTGTCCAGGAAGTCCCAGACGCTGGAGTTGGCGATGGACTGGCCCCACCATGTGAGCCAGCCCGTGCTGCGGCACGCCGCGCGCACGCGTCAGCATGCACCTGATGGCACCTGATGGCGCGGCATGCGCTGCACGGAATGATCGGGCTGCCGGGCTCTGCTACGCGTCGGTCAGCTGCTGGGCAGCTCAGCGCGCGGCCGGTTGCAAGCACCGGGCGTGCGCGAGCGGAGGCGCTCGAGTTGCAGAGGAGCGCACTAGAACTCGCTGCACCAGACGGGCGACTGGCCGGCCGGGTTCATGGACTTCTGGCGGCCGAATGCGTCCTCCATGGTGAACCAGTGCGCTCCAAAGTCGACCACCCTGGCCAGCCCAGCGAATCGGTCAGCCGCGATGAGCGAACGCATTGGAGCATGCATGGGTGCACTTCAGAACAAGCGGAGCAGTACATGATAAGGAGTGGGGTCGGAATGCAGCTAAGCCTTGCAGGCGCACAGTACGCCAGGGACCACAGGCATTTTGTCAGTGCAGCAGATGCATGCTGCACACGCTGTGAGGAGGGGACGAAGAAGCGCAGCAGGGACAGCGCACGTGAGCAGCTCGGAGCCGCGCAGCGAGCCCTGCTGGACGAGCGGGGGCGGGTCCGTGGTGAACAGGATGTGGTCGTCGCCAAAGGCCTTCTTGGCGATGGCGATGAGGTGGCGCATGTACGGCTCGTTGGGCCCAACAAAGCCAAACTCGTTCTCGATCTGGACCGCCGCACGCTGCGTGAGCGGCCCTGCATGCAGGCAGGTGCGCAAACGGGCACACGCCGCGCAACGGCACGGCTGTACGGCTGTCTGCTCGGAAGGCGCTCACCTGAGTGGCAATGATGGGGCCACCTGCGGGGCACACGCGCGCTCACTCCTCGCGCTCGGCCAGCTAGTGGCCGGTGCAGCACGGCCTGCAGCACAGTCCGCGAAGGCGCCCGGGCCGGGCCCCGCACCGCGCTGGTACGTCATGTGCGCCACCTTCGGCAGCAACGTATTCCACCAGCGATCGACGTGCATGAGGTACCGGGGGTCGTCGCTGCGCACGCGCATCTGCGCCGCCTTGTCCTGGCTGCCGCCGGTGATCTGCGCCGGCGGCCGGCTCGCGTCACCGGCAGGAGCCATGCATGCCGCCAGAGTTCTTCGCACAGCATGCGCGGCAAGCTGCCACGCCTGACCGCAGGTGCCAGCATAACGCTTGGCGCCTCGGCAGCATCACCGCGGGGCTTGACACGCGTTCAGATAGGGCGTGCTGGAACGAAAGCGAGTCACAGACAACGATTTGTCATGCGGGAGGCGGGGAGCGGGTTGACCCACCTGCGACGTGCCCAGCCACCAGGGGAAGCCGCCAAAGTCCCACTGCACGCGGCGGAGCCGGCCGTCAGCTCCGCCGCACGCTCGCGCCCGCCCTCCGCCGCGCCCGGCGCGGCGATGCGGCCGGCGCCGCAGCAGCGTGCAGCAGGATCGGCGCCGCGCGGGCGCACCTCGGCGCAGATGTAGGGCCCGGGGCGCAGGATGATCAGGAAGCCGACCTTCTCCGCGAGCTCCAGGAAGTGGACCACATCCGCGGCGCCGGTGAACGTGTACTGGTAGGGGTACAGCTCGTGGTGGTTCCACGGCACGTACACCTGCCGCGGCGCGCGCGCGCTGCGCCAGCCTGCCCGGCGGGGCGCCGCGCACGCCGGCGGCCCGAGCCGCCCGGCTGCTTGCACAGCTGTACGCGGGACTCCCGGACTGTCAGGGGCACGCCTGCACTGCGGTCAGGCCGAGCGCCTTCATTCGCAGTAGCCGGTCCTCCCAGTGCGCGGGGTGGATGCGGAAGTAGTGGATGCTGCGGCAGCCACCGCAGGGTCAGCAGATGCAGAGCTGCTCCACCAGGGCGCCCCACTCAGGCGCAGGCAGGAGCGCCGGCATTTTGACAGAGCCAGCTGGCCAGCGCGGCGCCGGCCGGGCACGCACGTGCCCGCGATGAAGCGGAACGGCTGCCCGTCTTTCAAGAACACATCCCCCTGCGGCGCTATGGTGAAGGAGCGGTTTGTGGTCGCCGCCAGCTCGCGCGCAAACGGCGCTCCATAGTGCGGCGCGTCATCCATGGTCAGCCAGCCGGTGGTCGCCCCCGGTTTGAGGGACGACCACGCCGGCGCGCTGCTATCCGCTGCAGCTGCGCCCTGTGCAAGCACCACCGCCAGCAGCGCTCCAAGCGCCAGCAGCACGCCGCGCCTGCGCCGCGTTGGGGCAAAAAGTCAGAGGCTGCGGTGGCTGCTCCACAGTGTGCATGCGCGCAACTGACCAGCGGCTTCCGCTGCGCATCCGCCTGGCCGCCGGTTGCACCGCAGCCTGCCTGCACCGCAGGCTGTGCTGCTACGCGGCGCGTATGCCAGATCGTCGGCGAGAGCACCCTGACGCATGCGACTGTGCAGCTGGCCAGGCACACTCTATCTGCTGCGCGCAGCAGCACACCAAGACACCGACGGCCCTGCTGCCACTGCCAGGCTGCCAGTGAGCAGGCAACTAAGACTACGCTCCAAGCCGCAGCAGTTGAATTGCGCAACCGAGACCTGCCAGCTGGCTTCCACACTTCTATCCCCCTTTGTGCACTCTGGCCTCCACAGCACACACTTGACAACGCTGCAGCGTGAAGGAGGGTGGCGCCAGACCTCTGGCAAGACGCCGCGAGGCGGCTGCGCAGCTCCATCTTTGTATATGTTTTGCCTGCGCCTGGGCGCACGGCACCTGTGCTCAGCACCGCTCTGTCAGGCGCACGTGAGGTGCATCCTACAGTATGCATGCGCGCTCGGTGCGGCAGCGCGGCAATGCCTTGAAAGCGCTTGCGTGCCGCGCGCACCTGCCTCGCTCTCCCTCGACACCGTCGTACTGGCGGTGCTACCCCGCTCTCATGCAGCACTCTAGCAGCAAGCGCAGCTGGTGAGCTTCAAATATGGACCTGTACCCTGGCTCTCAACGCGCCGGCACCACTGCATTCACGACAAGTTCCTCTCTCTCAACCCAAAGCCTGCACGGGGCAGTAGTGTGTCAGTGTGCCACACTGCACCAAAAGAAGCCACACGCTCTTTGAAATTGAGGGCTTGCTTCCCAGGGTTACGTTTCCAGCTCGTGCAGTGCGCACGATGGCTACATTTATCGGATTACCGGGGACATTTATCGGATCACAACATTGTCACACAGACATCCCCAGTTGTAGCATATTCCCGTACACACAGTACACATGCATACATGCATCATCTGCTCCTACATAAATCTCTACGGTATAATAATGTTAGCAAGCGCGCAGGCCAGAAAACCAGAAGACCCTCGACCAAGACGCCGCAGAGGCACACAGAGACACAACATGGGCGCAAACTTCTTATCATCCAGACAGCTGCAGTGATTTGGAAGTGCAAGGCTGAAAGTGCGCATCTCAGTTTCAGGGGACTTGAGGCTCATCCTCCCTACCAGGTGAGCCGCATGCGAAGCAACCCATGTGTGGGCAAGCACAGACCCAGCTGGCATGGTGAGGGCCCTGCAGTCGCACTCCGGCTGTTGCACGACTGCATACCGTGGCAGCGGCCAGGCTCACTGCATTCTTCCAAGCTACAGCCCCAGCTCCTGCACCAGGAGCCATGCAGGGTACCATTACAGAGTGTGGCCTGTTGTGCGGGGGTGACCGCGGCAACACAGAGAGCAGCCCAGCCCGCGGCAGTCAGTGCTTTATGTACACATGCACCGGGTATCTCAACCGTTAAGGCAGAGCGCTACCAGCTCTGGCAGCTGCGTGCTCTGCAACTATAATACAGGCGCGGGCGCGCCCTGGACGGCAGCGCCTCCCGGCAGCAGCGGGTAACCAGGCGCGGTCACCCCCGCGGCACCGGCGCCAGCGCCGGCGGCCGCGTCAGCATCATGCGCGAGGATCTCAAAGCGGAAGCGCATGTCCGCCGGCTGCTCGGCGTAGGGCGTCCACATTACGTCTGCAGCACCAGCCACAGCGCGCAAGTCGGCGTCAGAGGCGGCACCCTGACACGCATGCACAGACGAGTGCGGAAGCATGGGCGGGCGCGCACAGTTGGTGCCCCAGATGTTGTTGGCCAGGCAGAAGCTCATGCCCTGCGACATGTCCACGTACGCGGGGTCTACTGTGGGGAAGGGCGTCCGGCGGCCCGGCGACACGAGCGCCGCGTCGAGCGACCTGCCCCGCGCCAGAGCAGTGAATTCAAGCAGGCCCGCTCGCGGCCTGTGTAGTGGCAGCAGAGGGGCCGCTTGTGAAGCGCTGAGGGCAGCAAGCATGTGGTCTGACACACCCGGCATTGCATGCGTCCGTGCACGTGCTGTCTCTGGTAGGTACTGCAGGACGGCCAGTCTGCCGGCAAGCTGTACACTGCTTGGATTGCGGATAGCCCGCAGCGATTACGTCTGGGCAGCAATACCACGGGGTGTGCACGCATCCTGTGCATGGCCAGATCCTCGCAGGCACAGCCGTCCTGGTGGCGTCCCAGCGCCGCGCCTGATCTGGAGCCGCTCCCACGCGTGCGCCCCCGCGCCGGCGACGAGCACGCCATCGTCGTCGACCGCATGCATGGCCTGGCTGCCATTGCGCAGGACGTCCGTCGGCGAGACCGGCTGCCCCAGCTTCATCATCCGCCAGCTGCCGGCATCTGCCGTGGCCGGCGACGGCTGGAAAGCCACCCAGGCGGCCTGCGCAGTGTCGGTTTGCTGGTATGTGGGTTGCAGTTGAGCGGCATTGCGGCAGACAGCTGCTTGCGGCTTGCATTCGACCAGTGACCCTCGTGCAGGAGCAGCGCAATGCGCGGTGAGCACACATTCAAGCGCCGAACTGCATGAGTGCTGGATCACTCTGGCCGCGAGGCACCTGCGTGGATACAAGCTCAGCGGACACTTGGGAGTGCTGTGGCATGATGAGCGGGCTGTCACATGGCTGTCAGCTGCCCGCAGCCTGTGCACGGCCGCTGCAGCCAGACAGCATCCGCAGCTTCCTGCCTGGCCCCCGCACCTCCGGCAGGCGCGTCGCGGTCTTGTTCACCCACACGACGTCGAGCAGCAGGCGCCCGTCTCCCGGCGGCGAGGCCACCTCAAGCCAGACCTCAGCCGGCGCGCCGGCGAGCTCGTGCAGCGCCGGCGGCAGGCTGGCGCGCGCGAGCGCGCGGAAGCTGTCTTGCGGGCCCTGCCGCAGCGCGCGCGCGCTGGGTACTATGCATCCCCGCGCAGTACACGGAGCGCGTGCGCTGCCACCCTACTTACGAGCACATGGCAATCTGCTTTGATCCATAATGGGATCATGGGTGGAGGCCATGCACGCATCTTGGGGATGCTGTCAGGGACGCATGCTGAGCGCGCTGGGCGCCGGCATGCACGTGCTGCCTTGTTGGTGCGTAAGAGGCTTGTCGCAAGCACAGAATGGTGTGAATCACCGGGCCTGCCGGCCAAGCCTGCTGCAGACATCAGGCGCCAGCACCAGCGCATACAGGTTCCGGCAGTGCAACGGGAACAGTCAAGGGACAGCATGCTGTTGGTTTGAAAAACATGCGCAAGCGTGCGGCGCCACCTGCTGGGCCCAGAACTGGTCCGCGCGCGGGCGCGCGTCGACGCGCGACGGCCGCGCGGCCGAGCAGTTCACTTTGCCAAAGTCCTGCCGGTACCAGGGCACATAGGGGCCGAGGTAGGAGTAGTTGGCCCAGATCGCGTCGTACGACTGCTCGGTGTAGGTGCTGTACACGAGCGCGCCAAACGGCCGCCCCGCGCCCACCCACTGCGCGCCCGCGCGGCCCGGCCAGCGCCGCTGCAGGCCCGCCAGGGCCCCTGCCCCTCGCACGAGCAGCTTGGTTTGCTTTGCATGCCAGATGCCCAGCTCCAAGAGGTACAGCCTGGACATGACTGAGGCAAGAGCTACCTGCACTCGCCAGCCTTTAGCAACTGCTGCAGTCAAGGTGAGCAATGCATCTTGCGCATGTCTTTGCATGCGCACCAGACCGCCGGACCGCATCCGAGCACTTTGAATCAGGTTTCATGCATGAAAGCAGTGTAATGCCGGGGCCCGCGCGCGCAGCAGGCGGTCACACCGGTGACCGGGTCGAGGCTGATCGTCCAGGCGTGTGAACTGAAGGTCAGTGAGTCGCTTGCGCCCAGCGCACGCAGGCCCGCCACGCTCGGTGGCCGCCACCCGCCCTCCAGCCGGCTGAGAGCGCCGCGCATGTCCCGTCCCTGACGCGCGTCGCCGAGGGGTCAGGGCCCTGTGCCTGCTGTGCAGGCGAGGAAGGAGCGCAAGCAAGCCGCAGCCCACCTCTGCAGCGCCTCAGCGCGCCGTTGCGGAGCTCGCTGATACGTGCAACTCAACAGTCCAGTGCAGGTCTGAAAGCAGGGTCATCACAGGAGACCGTCACCTACCAGTCGCACAGCATGCGCAGCGACTTGACAACCTTGAGCAGGAAGCCGCACCATGCACATCTGTTCCTGAGAATAAGAGTATGAGGCGCATCACAGGCTCAGCAGGTGCGCACCCTGGACGACGTGCAGCCAGCGCAAGGACTTCCAGCACTTGCTCGCCACGGGACGATGTGGCGACGCAGCTGTGACAATAGCCATCACAGGGAAGGTGTGGGCGAGCGACGGCAAGCCCGCACCTCAGGCGAGTCGCCGAGCGCGTCCAGGGCGTGGTCCACATACGCCGCCTGGTCCGCCCAGCCGGCCACCACGGCGCGGTAGTTGCGGTCGCCCAGGCGCGCACGAAAGCGGTCGTTTCTCCAGTTGGCTGTATCGTTCAAATCGACTTTAGTGTCTGAGCCCCAAGTATGCTCGGGCACCTGCGCGCTTGCAGGAAATTTTCCTGGTCGCCGCATCATCGGAGCATGTGCGGGCGCCCGCGCACCATGTGAGCTCAGGCCCCTGCGCCAGGAGCGGCACCACATCTGGGTTCAGTCGCCACGCCGCACGGCAGGCATGCTCGCAGCGCACCTTGAGCAGCATGCGGGAAAAGTTCTTCAGCGCGGGGGTCTGCAGCGTGCCGCCCGCCAGCGCGCGCCGCATGCGCATTGCGGCCCGGTACCGCGCGATCTTCTGCGGGTCGCTGGCGATGCCTGCGGCGCGTGCACACGCTGTGCACGCTGCGGACGGAACTCCATACACGCCGTGCCCATAATAGGCATGCGCAGTGCTGAGGTTGACGGGGCGCAGAGAGGCCCAGATGCACCCCCGTCAAGATCAGAGCAGGCCGAGGCCGATGCACATGAGCAGGAGCGTGCCGTACACCCACGTGTCGCCGACCTCCTGCGTCACGACGGGCAGGCTGCCGAGCGCGCGCGGGTCGTCCAGCAGCGCGGCCACGAAGTCGTCGAGCGTGGACGCCTTGATGACGGAGTCGGGGAAGAAGCCGCCCAGCAGCGAGAAGACCTCTGCCACCTGGGGCGCGCAGCGCGGGCGGGCGTCGCCCCGCAGCGGCTGCGCATGGGCGACAGATTGAAGGGCGGGCGCATGCGGCACCTGCGCAGCCGTCTGCGGCCCGCTGTTGTCGCCGTCGTTCCAGGCGGCGCACAGGACGTGGGCGAAGCCGGGCGCGGTCACGCACTCGCGCGGGCCGCGATCCACCGGCGCGCCAGAGTAGCCGCCTGCGGACCTGGCAGGGTCGGCGTAGCAAACATTGTGCCGCTCGCTGTACACGCTATCCGCTCACACAGTGCTATTGCTGCCACAATTGCCTGCTCCGGGTGCTTTATGCGCTGGGCTGTCTGACCGTGTGTCTTGTTGGTCCCGTACATCTAGGTTGGCGGGCACCCTTGATAACCTGACCGAGCTGGGTGCACCACGCCTGCTCGTCTGTGCTCATGCTGAGGCGCCCTGCTTGTGCTCCGAGTGCGGCGACCGCAGGACAACACGCGCAGCTGCCAGGCACGCAGGCGTGCCCTGGATGAAGCATCCCACTGAGGTAAAGCTGGTAAAGCTGCGGCTTGTCTGCACGGAGCATGCCAACACCGCCTGTGTTGTGCTGTGGCGCGCCCGCACGGAGCATGCCAACAAGGCCAGTGTCGCTGCGGCGCGCCTGGATGGAGCATCCCGATGAGGCTCGTGTTGGTGGCCGCGTCGCGCCAGAGGAAGGGCGTGTTTTTCGGCACGCCAGGCGGCGCGCTGCCGCCGTTGACGCCGATCGACATGGCGCGCACGCCGGCGCCGGCCAGCACCGGCACCGCGCTGCGCGTGAGGCCGGGGACATCCCTCTGCGGCCCATGAAGCCGGGTCGTTGCTCCAGCACAGCTTTCATCTTGCGCATGCCTCAGTGCAGCTGTGACGCGCTGGCGCCATCAATACCGGCTGTCCCCGCACCTGGCTGACCGTGAACTTTGGCGCCAGGCCAAAGCGTGCGTCCAGGTCGTGCGTGAGCTCGACGGCTGCCGTAAGCAGCGATGCATCCGCAGCCTCAGCCTGCAGGTTGAATGGCAGAGCGTGCCTGAAGCACAGTGCTGCACTTGTCAAACGTGCAAGAGAGCAAGCGCCTGAGCACCAAGCACTGCCTCCTTCAGAAAAAGGTACGAGATGTGTGCATGGTCTGGGCAGGGCGTGCCAGTAAATATCGCCACGACGTACAGCATTCTCAAACGCCGCAACTGCTGTGGCATCGGGGCAGTCCAGGCCCAGGCCCGGGGGGCAGTCCAGGAACAGAGACACCAGCCACGACTGCAGCAGGCGCCTGCGTCAGGCGCACTGCTGGCTGGCACAGGGAAACCAGGTGGCAGTTGACACACGAGGCGCACGTGCGTCATGTAGCGGAAGTGTCGCCCTTGCTGGCTGCGGACTTGAGCGGCAGTCTGAACCTGCAAGTGTGTGACGTAGTGACATCAGGCGCGTGTGTTTACAGTGGGCAGACAGCAGGCCAGTGCTGGCTGCACCATACCGCTCACCGCGTTTGGAAAGTGCTGGTTGAAGTACTCGTTGACAACCTGCTCGGCGTTTCCCGCGTCCTTGAAGCCGACATCCTGCAACGGCTGTTCGTCAGGTCTGCATACCCGCACCTTCTTGCTGCATGTTATGCGCCTCACTGGCAGGGCCAATGCTCAACTAGCCTTCTAGGCACAATGTGTAGATACCTTACAGCACTTGGTGTCTATGCTGCAAAGCTGCATCAACATGTTGCAAGGCAGCCTCAGCCTGCCAAGGCCAGCATAGCCACGGACGACTAGAACAATGGGACCAATGTGGGCTGAGGGGCATGCCAGGTGACTGGAGAAGATGACGTGAACGTCAGGGGCGCTTTCTCCAAGCGCTATTAAGCAGCAAACAAGAGTGAGGATTGCATGCATGACTGGCGAGCCATGCACGAGCGCTCTGGGGTTTTTCCGGTCGCCTCTCTGCCCAAGGCTTGTGTTTTCGTCTGGGAGCAGTCTCCGCTGCATTGCTCCCTGGCACTGCCCTGTGCGGCACATGTGCCTCTTGGTGCGATGCAGGTGCGTCAGCAACAGGTCTCGGCTGTACCCTCTTGTTCATGTGAACATCCAAACTCTGAAATAGCAGAGCGGGGCAGTTAGGAACGAGGAGTCCTGTCCCGGACACAGTGAACTGCCAAGCAGCGTGTTAAGATATAGCCCCAGCCGTGCAGGGCTATGTCTCATAATGCGCGCTGATAGGAGACGCACGTCTGCAGCCGGTTGCTATATCAGCTGCGTCCTGGCCTGCACAGCTACTGCATGTGCGCTGCTTTCAGCTGCAAGCGCTGCGCCAGCGCAGCAGTGCCAGCATGCGCGCCTGCGACAAGCGGAGTACCCCTGCGGTGAGCCTATTCGTACCTGTCTACAAGCTGGGTTATGGAGACGTGCCAATCACTGTTGGTTGCACTCTGGTGGGTTATCCCAGTGTGGTTAGAAGAAGTGCTTAGCAAGGAAGGTTGGCATCGAATGCTGTGCTGTGCCCGCAGGTGAGGAGCGCGTGACCCCCGGAGCCTGCGACGCCCTGGGCTGCTGCTTTGATGCAGGTGTCAGTCAGAGCTGTATTTACCCTACCAGCGTGGAGGCGCGTGCGCTGGAGGACCTTGTTCAACAGCGCCGCGAGGCCCCCAGCCCTGCCACAGCAGAGGCACTGGCGCCAAGCAGCGCCGTAAAAGGTCAGCTGCCTGGCGGCCCGTCCGCTCGCAGGCTGTACCTGCCTGGTATCGCCTGCGAGTCCGAGTGGCTTATCGACAACAGGAGCGCGAGTGTTGCAGGGGGGGCCAGCGCCGCGTGCCAATACGCAATGCCAGCCACGGGCCCAGAGATACGGCTCGGCATGAGCTGGGGCATCGGCTGGCTCAATCTTCACAACTTGCTCGCCACGAACATCGCCGCCAGCGACCTGGGTCCGGTGCGCCTCTTGAGGCTCAGTGTGTATGCCTGTCTGCACAGGGCTCAGTGTGCTGCTAACCCTAACTTCCTGTGCTTTCTATGTACTCCTCCGGCCTGTAGCTGATAAGATGCATCCAAGCATTTGTATGTATGGCTTGTATGCATGTGATACGCCATGCGCAAGTGCTCTCTTGCCTGTATCAGTGACCAAGTGCAGCCATGGACTGTGCTCTTGCATGAGCAGGATCCGCCTGTTGCTTCACGGTCACTGGCTCGTCTCCGTAAGCACGCATGCCGGGGGAGTCTCCTCTGTCCTGCCTCAGCGCGCGTGCTGACTGTGTGCACATGGGACGAAGGCCGACACCACTGGGCTACAGGTCATCTTCTATGGTGCGCGGTGTCTCGGCACTGCATTATCTGCTTTCATGACAGATGTGCATGTTGTGAGCTTGCCCTGCACACCTAGATGACTTTTGCCTGCATGGCTCTCTGCATCGCGCAAGAAGGCTCGCTTCCAGGCCTCTGGGTGCACCAAAGAAGCTATTTGCACCGGTGGGGCATCTCAAGCTGTGATTGACCTGTGGAACACCAAATTGTTGAGCTACATTGCCTGCACGGCGCAGGCGACAGCATCACAGAGCACTTCATGGGCACTAGCGGTGGGCTGCCGGAAATGCAGAACAACAACGGCTCCGACGTCAGCCCCGACATGGCGGCCGACGTCGCCGTGTGGAAGCGCAACTTCGGCTTCAGGTACCGCGCGGCGGTCGCCGCCATCTCTGGCGCGCCCCTGCATGGTCGCCAGCCTGCAACACGCCCGCCTGCTGGCTGCCAACCCATCCCAAGGCCAGCACAATGTCTTGTCTGAGGCCCCAGAACCGCCTGACCACGCTGCAGGCTGAAACCATGGTCCCGCAGCGCTCCTGACCCCACATGCATGTGCTCGCGCCGGGGCCAACACACTGGCGGCACAGCGCAGGCGACCAGATCGGGCACCTGTGGTGGCGCCTGCTGAACGGCGAGCTGCCCGCCGTCAACCCGCCGGGAGCCGTGGTGGTGCTCATCGGTGCGCGCCACGCACCTCATGCGGCAGCATCTGTCGCCGCAGCACTTGCAGCGCTGCTCCGCTACATGGCTGGGAATGGCACCTCGCGGACCAACAAACATCCTGCGAGCGCAAATGACAGCATGCGCTGGCATTGGCCATGTGTGAGCGGCGCTGGGCATGACCATCATTAGGCGTCCGCCGGATGCGTGGATGATCCCTCTGATTGTGAGTTGTATGCGTAGGCACCAATGACCTTGGCGCTGCGGCTGACTGCGAGACCGCAACAGAGGCGGACCTGGTCGCTGCTGCCCGCGGACCCATTGCTGACAGGTCCGCCCCGCGCCCCGTGCGAGCATGCGCTAGCTGGCTGGTCCCAGACGCAACGGTGCGGGAGCGCTGTGGAGGGGCGACCATCCCGTGCCATGCTGTCAGGTCGCCGCCTGGTAGGGCCTGCATGCCGCTGCAGGAGCATGTGGCTCTGTGCTGCCGATATTGCAGCACCTCAGGCCTCACGGCCTACAGGCCTTGCACCGTCCAGGCGGACTGCGACGCCTCGCTGGTGCCCTGTCAGGCCCCAGTCACGACCACGCATGGCGCCCGGCAGGGCGTGGGGGATGCTGCAGGCCATCCGCGCAGCGCTGCCCGGCACCCATGTGGTCCTGCAAGGCGTGCTGCCGCGCGGCGCGACGCTCGCCGGCCGCGACATGTTCACCTGGCCCAACCGCTTCACGGCCGCCATCGCTGCGCTCAATGCGCAGTATGAGGCATGCCCCTGCTGCAGGCAGCGCGCGCAGCCACTTTTCCACGTTGGGTGGTGCGCAGTAGAGGACAGGGTGTGGCCAAGGCGCTGGCGTCCTGCTGTTATGCACCGAGCCGGTCCTCAAGAGATGCTTAAAAGGGGATGCCGCAGCTGCACTCTGCTGTCAGTCAATGTTGTGATGACGTCAGGCAACACTGGCTTGAACGTAACGCGCACCTATGCAATCTTGAGGTTCATCTTGGGGTTAATGCCGGACATTGCAGCGCTTTTCGGCGGCCGACCCAATGATCCACTACATGGACTGCGGGGAGCGCTTTGTCAACCCGGATGGTGTTGGCATCGTCAAGGTATGCTCAAGCGCAAAGCAACATTGCCCACGGCTCCCGACACTGTAACAACACTGTTTCGAAGCGGTTGCACAGCCTCACAATAAACATGTGCAAATATGGGTCACTGTGGTATTTGCCTTGGTGCTCGCTTCGGCGTGCGCTTGCGCAATTTCTCCAACAGCATCACTGGCACACGCCAGACATGGGGAATGCTGCGCTGGGGCGCCGCTGTTCGCCCAGGGCGCTGAGCCCGGCGCGCGCGTAGGCTCTCTTGAAGGACGGCCTGCACCCGCACGCGCCCGGCCTGGAGATTCTGTCGCGCTGCGTGGCGCCGCTAGTCGCCCAGTTCACCGGTGCCGCAATCGTCGCCGCGGATCCGGTCCTCCCCTTCATGGCCGCGCCCAGCCCTGCACTGCCAACCCTGAACCTGGTCGGCGTACCGGGCGGCGGGCGTGGCGCGGACGATGCAGCGCCGCCTGCCAGCGGTGCGACGCCGGGGGCTGCCTCGGCCGCTGCCGCTCTGTCACTTGCCGAGGCATCAGGCGGGCCGCACGACGTTCTTGCGAGTGCGCCCGAAGCGCGGTGGGGCTCCCGCGGGAGTGCTGTGGCAAATGCCGGTGCTCCCGCACCAGCGGCGGCACTGGCGTCCAGGAGGCGGGGGGGTCAGGGGTTGCCGGAGTGACTGCATGGCAGGGCCAAGTGAAGCTCGGTGCGTGGCTGTAACTGTCGGGTAGTGCGGCGCATGCTCGTGCGGCGGGGGCAGAGCTGTGTATAGCTGATGGGGCCTGGCCCAGATAGCTATGGGGCCGTCAAGTAGCAGGGGCGCCTGATGCATGGAAGGACTGCAACTGTGCTGGGCGTCAGGAGTTTGTGGCTGCATGCCACGTCAACAAGTTAGAGCTTGTATGATGTGGGAGCTGGGGGCACTGTACTGTATGGAGTTAGGAGACAGAGCCAGCATGCCTGCATGCTCACGTCGCCCATAGTGCAGACTTGCTGCCGCTCCTTCGACATGGGCGCAATCAGCACCATGCGAGGCATCAGCCTAGTCATGTGTGCAGGAGTCTCCCGTAGCTGATGCTCTCCTATGTCGCCATGGAAAGGAACGTGCCTGTATTTTTCGACCCTGGCGCGCAAACTTAACTGCACTTGCAGCCCTCTCGGTGCTCTACGTCCTTGATATGAACAAAAGTACATTCAGACACGCGCAATTAACTCTGCATGGCGTCCACAAAGTCAACATGAATGAAAGGATGCCATGCGGGCGCAGAACTGCATCCGTGTGCCACGCACAGGTACACGGTGTCATGCCAGCAGGTGCACCAAGCACCACTCACCTGGCTCACACACCCTAGAATGCAGGGCCTTGTCCCAGGTTCGCCTCATGCCCTGCCTGAGCTCTGTGGGGGCTAGGGTGTGCCACAGTACAAGGTTCAGCCTAAGAAGGGAAAGCAAAACAGTCCCAGGCTAGTCGTACGGGATCGGACCAGTCTGACCTCAGTAGCACGCCTCAGCAACATGGCCTGCACTGCCATCAGCTTCGCCGTGCTTGCTGTGCTTGCTCTGTGCGGACAGAGCGCATTCGGCCGCGGCCTGTTGCAGGCGCCTGTCAACGGAGCTGCGAACGCCACGGCCGCCTCCAGCACCGCGACGGCGACTTCGGGGCCGGGCTCCATCTACTGCCAGGTGTGGGCGGGCGCCTGCCCGCGCCGCTAAGCTGCTCATGCTGAGTAGTGGCACATGCGCTTCGCGAGCGCACACTTGCCCACAGCATGATGCCCTGTTGTGCAAGCATGCGAGCCGCGATGTATTGCGCGGACGTACTGTGCGGAGACAGGGGCCGGATTCGCACTTTAGAACACCTATCTAATCTGACGAGCGCGCTCTTGATGGCTGCGCAGGTCTGTGCGGACAGCTGCCCGGCCACCACGGAGACCGACAACGACAACATGTTTCTGACGCCTGCCAGGCCCCACACGCCGACCGCCAACGCCCTCAACAGCGTGATCAACGAGAACAAGGTTTCACTAGCGAACACGGCCGCCAATGCGGGAACATCGTTCACAGGCACGCCCTGCTCGGGGTTGTTTCGCAGCAGGCATGCCCCCGACAGTTCACCAGCCTGCATGTCTGCATGCGGTGCACACCTGCAGCTCATGCTCGCTTCCGGCGCGCAGAGGCCACGGGCCAAAATCTGCCCACCCTGAGCACCCTCACGAACGCAGCGTCCACCACCGCCAGCAGCGCTGCCAGCGGCGTCGGCGGCGCCCTCAGCCTGCTCCCAGGTGCCGCGGCAAGCGCACTGGACGCGGCCTCTGCCGGGGCATCAAGCGCTGCGAGCGCTGTGTCGACGCTGCCGGCAACGACCTCGGCCGCGCTCAGCGGGGGTGTCAGCGCCCTCACATCACTGGGCTAGGCAGAATGCATACGTGCAATTTCTGGGCCGCATGTTGCATAGATAGAGCTGTATATTACTTATGTGCCTGCATGTCTCTATGTTTGCGAGGGCAGGCAGGCAATAAACATCCAACAACACGTACAGACAAACGGTCATGGTGTAATCCCGGAGTCTGGAATTTAATCCATACTCTGCATATGAATTATGTAATGTTAACAGCACATCGCCTGCTTCAAAGTGCTCTGCATGGCGTTACCCTGCATGAGGGTTGCTGGGCATCGCTGGCTCAGCAAGCGGCTTGCTGTTCTTCAGAAAATAACACCTCTCTCTGTTCTTTCTTTTGTAAAAAAGAAAAGAGAGAGAGAGGAGAGGAGCGGCCACGCCTGTATAGGACTTGCAGACGTGAGGCGAGATGGGTGCCTGTCCGGAGCCGCGCTCTGGCCGGCAGTTCGTGGGCTACGACAACTTCAAGCGGTCAAATCCACTCACGGACAGGTTCAAAGTGCGCTGCACCTGGTTTCGTACTAGTTGCAGGACTCTTGGCGCTCAGAGGTTGTGGACTCACACACCTGCTGCGCCCCGCCAGGTGCTGAAGTTCCACCATATTGACTGGTGGTGTGCAGACGCGACCAGCACGCACAAGAGGTGCGTGCGCACGCCGCGTCAGCAGCCAGTCTGAGTCATGAGCGAAGCTGCGCTGGCCTGAGCAAGCGTAGAGCACTGCTCTGTACTCACACCGCTGACTGGAAGCCGCCTGCAGATTTAGCTGGGGCCTGGGCATGCGCGTTGTCGCCAAATCTGACCTGTCGACCGGCAACAGCGTGTTTGCCAGCTACGTGCTGCAGTCCAACGACTTGGTGCGCTTTTACTGCTTGCACTCGCCATGCACCAGTTGTGGTAGTAGCCTTCTGCAGCCGTAAGCAGCTTGTGGTGCGTGTGGGAGTCATTGCAACTTCTTTAAGACGCACGGCCTGCTGTGGCCAGCCTGGTGTCGCACTGCTGACCAGCTGTGTGCAGACTGTGTGTTGCAGCGTGTGATCCCGTGTTGCTTAGGAAGTTGTAGTTGCTAAGGAATTCCTGTGCAGGTCTGCGCTGTCACGCTCCTGACCACCATGGCCCCTGCACACTCGTTAATGCTGTTACTATCGCATGGGTGTCCCGCACTGGTCCTGTGCTGCTGATAGTGCGCACGTGTGCTACAGGTGTTCAGCTTCACCGCGCCGCTGGTCCGGGACGCGTCAGCAACCAAAGACGCTGCCGCCGCGGCTGCCGTGCCAGGGCGGTGGTTTGACCCAGGCGCCGCGCACGAGTTTCTGGCGGCGCACGGCCTGGGCGTGCGCGCTGTCGGTGTGGCTCCTGGGTCTGCAACAAGTTTCGTTGACTGTCGCTAGCCGTGTGCTGGGCTGTCAGGGTCACAAGCTGCACGCGCTTTCATTTCTGCAGGCGCGCCAACTGTATGGTGAGGCCATCCTCGCTGCGCAGGCGTGCTTGTGGAGGACGCGCGGGCGGCGTACGAGATCGCCGTGGCCAACGGCGCGCGCGGCGCCCTGGCGCCGCAGCTGCTGCATGACGCGGCCAGCCACACGTCGCAGACGGTCGCCGAGGTGGCGCTGTACGGCGACGTCGTGCTGCGCTTTGTCAGCGGCTCGTTCCAGGCGCGGCCGGGCGCCTTGTGAGTTTTACACGGATGCCTACTGGAAAGCGATCCGTGTAATGCTGGTGCTTTGCTTGAAACATGTATGACTCCACATGTATGACTCCTGCCGCTGCGGTGGGAACGAGCGTCGTGCTGCAGTATGTTTGCAAGCTGCATCAGGCGTAGCCAGGTGGCGTGCTGGCGCTGCTTGTCTAATCACACAGGACCAGCTTTTTCTGGGAAAAGTAGGTAATATTTCATAGGGCATGCGCCGCTGCAGGGCCCCTTCCTGGCTGGCTACGCGGCGGTAGAGGGCGGCGCGGGGCGCAGCTACGGCCTGCAGCGGCTGGACCACGCGGTCGGCAACGTGCCGCGGCTGCTGGAGGTCGCGGACTACATTGCGCAGTTCACCGGCTTCCACGACTTTGCCGAGTTTACTGCCGAGGCGCGCCGCGCTGTCCTCTCGCACACACCATCCTTGCGGCTTTGCATGGTGCATAACATGTTGTCGGCTTTGCGCGGCGCATGCTGACCTATGTCCTCACTTGCGCAGCGCAGCGCATCATGGCCTGTGTTCTCACCTTTGCGCAGCGCAGCGCATCATGGCCAGCGTGCAAATCAAGTGCAGGCGAGGGCAATCTTGCCGCGCATATGTGCATGCATGCATGCTCTTCACATGGGCACATTCTTCTGGTTGCGGCTGGATGATAGGCATGCACGGCAGTGCCAGCATCTCTTGCCGCGCGTGTAGGACATTGGCACGCTGGACTCAGGGCTGAACAGCATGGTGCTGGCATCCAACAACGAGATGGTGCTCCTGCCGCTCAATGAGCCGACGTTTGGCACGCGGCGCAAGTCCCAGATTCAGGTGCGGCGCGTCAAGAGCGCATGTGGCCCTGAGGCACCGCGGGCAGCTTGCAATGACTTGGAGAGGAGGGGGTACTCTTAGAACCGAGGGCAGTGTGTGAGAAGGTGCGCACTGCCTAGTCAGCTTTGACGTGTGGTGCACATGTGCTGGCAGAGCACATGCAAAGGAAATTTCTGCCAGCAGGTGCAGCAGCGTCATGAGGTGGTAGCTGCCCATGAGGGCGCCATGCATGTGCCAGCGCCTTGTTGTCGCCCAAGTGCAGCAGGCTCATTGCTGCGGCGCGCACAGACATACCTGGAGCAGAACGGCGGCCCGGGTCTGCAGCATCTGGCGCTGAAGACGGACGACATATTTGCCACGCTGCGCGAGATGCGCGTGCGCACCGACCAGGGCGGCTTTGACTTTATGCCGCGCGCGTCGCCAGACTATTACCGGTGCGTGTTCCGGAAAAGGGGCCTGATTGTGTGGCGGATGCTGTGCAGTAGGCTGTCTGCTTAGGTAATGACTGCCTTTCTGGGTCTGGAGGCTGTTGCAGGTGATCAAGCGTGTGCTGCAAAGGGTGTGGCAGATGGTGTGCAAGAGCTCCAGCTACAAGACACCCGCGACGTGCTGCTGGCCTGCACGCAGCCAGGACACCTCATATGGACTAAATTTACTCCTGACATGGCGCTTGATACGGGGAGTGATGGCGTGTGCCTGCGTGTCCGCGCAGGAGGCTGCATGAGAAGGTCGGCGATGCGCTGAGCGCGGCGCAGTATGTGGCGGCGGAGGAGCTGGGCATCCTGGTCGACAGGGACGACCAGGCGCGCCCGGGCCTCTGCACCTCTTGGCACTGCAAAGGGTGTGCGAGTGTGTGCGTCCAGGTTGGCGGTTGTGTAGATCTGTTCAATGTGTCTGTTATATAATTTGTTGAGTGCGCCTGTGTGTGTACAAGGGGCAGTTGCATGTCTCACACGCCGAGCGCGCCCGCGAGCTGCCTGCTATCGCTGTAAACGAGATGTATGAAGGATTCCGTGCCTAGCATTTTGGCTGCCATGCCGCCGTACCCACCTATACAGAAAGTGCTTGAGGGTTTGCTGTACAGAAGGACGCGCTGCTGCTGCTGGTGCTGTCGCAGCGCATACTGGAAAAGGCATGCTGCGAGCATGGCGTTCCGCCATGCAGGGCGTCCTGCTGCAGATCTTCACCAAGCCGCTGTCGGACCGGCCGACCGTGTTTGTGGAGATCATCCAGCGCATTGGCTGCGAGCACGAGCTGCGCGACGCGTCTGGCCAGCTCGCGCGCGACGCGCGCGGCGCGCCGGTCGTCGAGCAGGCCGGCGGCTGCGGCGGCTTCGGCAAGGGCAACTTCTCGGAGCTGTTTAAGAGCATCGAGGACTTTGAGCGCACGCTGAAGGTGTGAGCGCCGCGGGCGCGGCGTCCGTGCTTGCGCGCGGGAGCCTGACCCCGGACAGGCGCGTTGCGCCCTACGTGTGTGCCGCGGCTCTTCAACCAGGCCCGCGGCTGTAGCAGTGCCGGCAAGTTAGGGCAGTTTTGGTGGGAGCCACTTCGGCTTGTGTAGTGTGAGCGCACGTTGGACGTATGGTCCGCTTAAGTAGTGTAAGCGCGCATTAGAGGCGTGGACAATAGCATAAGGCAATTTTGGTGGAGCGTGAGAGGAAGCATTAGATGAGGGTGTCTGCTGGAGTTCAGACACCATGTGTACATCAGCAGTAGCATCGAGACAGTCTTCTTTTGTTGGGACTGATGCTCAAAGTGTGTGCTGCGTAGTCGCCTCGTGTGGTAAGTTGACAAGCAACTGTGGTGCTCACTGCAAAGGTCATGTACTGATTGCTTAATGCATGCTGTAGACGTGACCTGGCAATCACATAGCATGCGTTATTGTGCAGGAGAGTTGTTGTGCAGGGTAGCATGAGAACAGTGGACTCCTAAGCTATGTAACGTGCCGGATCAGTGTGCACGGTCAAAATAAGCCTTAAGTGAATTGACAGGGCATGTGGGTGTGTGTGCTTTGAAGTGCTGGTCAATCTGCTTTTGCCATTTGCAGAAGCCGCAGGAACTTAAGACCAGCTGTGCAGTGCGGTTGGGTTTTTTCTATCTGCAGACTACTCAACTCAAAAGCTGACGCTTCATTTCGATCCGCAGGTTGTCTGGATCTCTCAGTTCCTCTCAGTTCCTCTTAGTTCACGGGTGAACAGAGTGATCTGTCACACGCAACACGAGCCGCTGCAGTGGGACACTAGGGGAAAGATCTGCATGCTGTATCTGCACCTCTGCACGTGCGCTTAGCAGCTGCAGGAGAGTCGGCGGTAGCCTTGCGCCGTGGCCTTCTATCACGTCCGCTTGGCTCAGCTGCTGCTTGCGCGTGTTCTTCCTCGCTGCGCACGCACGGGCCTGACGCCTCTGCCTCCTAGCGCGTGCGGGAAGAGAGTGCAGCTGAGGTGTCATGCAGCACGCGCCTCGTGCGTGCAGCTGCAGCGGCATGATAGACGGCTTGCCTGATCATGCGCGCTAGGGCACCCTGCACACCGCGCGAGGTGACATCCTCCCAGGCGTGAAGTTCAGCACCGCCGCCGTCAGCACACGCTATGGCCGCCACGCCGTCCGTGCTGGCGGTGGTGCTGGGGCACAACCGCAGCAAAGCGCGCACGCTGCAGGTGAGTCAGACTGGCCGCGGCCGGCGGGAACTTGCGCGCACTGGCCCCCTGCAGTGCAACTCAGCGCTGCGTTGCAGTGTGCCCCTTGTTAGCCCCTCTGCCCGGCGGCTGCGGGATGCCACTACCATGTGGTGACCCCTGTAGCTACCGCACTGGGTCATGGCGCCCTCGCCTTCAAGCACTCTGCGCCTGCAGGTGGTGCTGAGCTGCGAGGAGGCTGTGGAGCACCTGGCGGCCGCCAGCGCGACGCGCTGCGCTCTGCCGGCCGTGCTCGGGCTGCCGCTGGTGATGGTGCCCCTCGGCGAGGACCTGCGTCAGCCAAACAAAGGTTCGTTAGCACTGCACACGGCGCTGTGCGTGCACACGTGCCGGTGACGACGCTCCCTCATGCGCCGTGCCCTGAGATGTGGCCCAGCGCCTTTGGTCAGGCAGCGTGTGGCGCCCTGCCTTTGCCTGACAGCGAGGTGCTGAGGCCGCTTGGGGCCGCGCGCAGCGGCGACCTACCTGCTGGCCGCGCCCGCGACCGGCACGCCGCCGCACAGCGTGGGCGGCACGGTGCTCGTGCTGCGCGCCGACCTGCGCGACTTTGCGCTGCGCGACTACCACCGCTGGTGGGCGTTCCTGTCTGAGACGCTGCTGCCGCTGTACGTCGTGCGCCCGGTGCGCCCCATGTGCCGGCTTCCTGGTAGGGCGGAGCAGGGGCTGTCGTCGCGCAAGTGGATTGTCTGCTCGGGCTGTGCAAGTGACGCAGGTGCTGGCAGCATGTAAGCTTGTTATTTTCTGGAGTGTGACTGTGCAGATGCCTTCGCAGGACGACCGCGACCGGGCCGCGGTGCTGGACCGTTGCGCGCCGGCCTGCCTGCGCTTTGTGGCCGGCCTGGCCGACGGCGCGCGGCGGCGGCACGCGCACCTGCTCGACGCCGCCAGGCCGCCGAAGGCCGCGTCCCCGGACACGCCGCGCTCGGTGTTGCCATGGCGGCGCTCGCTCTCCAGCCCGGCGTCCACCTACATCTCGCCGAGCGGCCCTGCCACGGAGCCGCCCCTGTGCGAGGCAGCGGCCACAGCGGCCGCGCTGCTGGCGCACAAGGACCAGCCGGGCACGAAGTGGGGACCCTCCGGGCCACAGTGGGGTCACCGCGAGCCAGCCGAAGCTGCGTGCTGCGCCGACGCCGCCTGGTTCCGCCAGCGCCTGGCGTCGAACTGCGTGGTGTGAGCGGCAGTGCGACACGCAGGCTTGCCTTTGCCGAGTCTCCATCAGACCTTGGCAGCTCGTCCGCGCGCTTTATGCGGCAGCGGCTGCAGCTTGCAGGATCTCTTTGCTGGCGCCTGACGAAGCGCCGTGCGTGGCACCATTGAGAGGAGGGGCTGGTGCCGCGCGGGCCCTGCGCGGCAGCACATGCTGCCCGCCGGGCGGCGCGCCGCTCCGCTCTGCCGGAGCTGCCTGACCCGCCCGTACCCATTCTCGTCCACGCGTGGGATGGGGGTGGTGCTACAGCCTGAGAGCATTGTCGCAGGACTGGCGAGCATGTGCCTAGCATTGCTGAGGTAGGTGCATGAGGTTGCATGCTCGGCAGGGCACACGCGGAACAGCCAGCCAGCGCTGAGCGACAAGTCACTGGGCTGCTGAACTTGATTGGCAGATTTTGCTTCAGAGTCAGAGTAGGCATTTTGCGAGAGGGGCAGGCTTGCCGCTTTAAGTAGGTTGGGACCGCTTTAAGTAGGTTGGGACTGGGGTGCAGATCAGGGCCTGGGGTGCCGAGTAGACCTTGGCTGCAGGCAGCGTTTATGTTTGGGAGGGTGCTGCTTCACTGTTTTCCGCTCCGTCAGACACGCCACTGCTCATCATCGTTCATTGGGCGTCCAGGTGCATTTTTGGCTGGCTTGTACTTGCTGTCTGCTTGCTCGTCTTGTTCTGGCTCGCCCTTTTGCTGTCGCTTGTACCACTTTCATCAGGTGTGTTTGATGCGCTGCATGCTGAGGAGCATCGCGCGGCCGAGCTATGCGGCAGTGTTACATACGCTCCTATCCTGACCTTGCATGGCGACCCTGGTTCTCCGGTCGGCCTTCACACCCAGCCACACTCCTCCAGCGTATGGCAGCAGCAACCCGGACTGTACAGGTAGTACCCACGATCACTGCGTGCATGGGCAGACTCCCAGCATGCGGAGCATCAGTGCAGCACCCGCGGCGTCCTCAGCGGCACCTCCAGCTCCCCGCCAGGGCAACCTTGGCTCAGACAGCACTCCAGCGCGGCGGCGAGCTCGACGACGGCGGCGTCGCCGCCCGGCGGCCCGACAAGCTGCAGGCCCACGGGCAGCCCGGCCGCCGTGCGGCCGACCGGCAGCGCCAGCGCCGGCACCGGCGCGAGCGACCACGCCGACGCCATGAGCAGCCACTCGGAGTAGTTGCTGAAGCGCACGCCGCCCACCTCCGCCAGCCACCTGCGTCGAGGGCCAGCGCAGCGCGCTCGCTGGGACAGCCGCGCCGGTCTGCAAGCAGCCAACCTGAGCATTAGCTCACCGTGCTGGTACCTGCTTTCTCCCTGAAGTGCATGCCTGTTTCGCCTGGTCAACACAGGAAGCTCATGAAGGTTGGCGCTGCCGCGGCAGGTCACCCCCCTCGCGATCAGATACGGGGGCGGCAAAGCCCCACCGGGCAGAGCAGCAGGTCGTGGCACGGGGTCGGCGAGCCCCCGGGGTGGCGGGCGCGCCTGACGTCCACGTCAAAGGGCGCCGCCATGCAGGCCGGGCAGAGCAGCAGGTCGTGCGCGTCAAAGAAGGCGCGCACGCGCGCGACCAGCGCCGCCTGCGCCGCCGTCGCGGCGGCCACCTGCGCGCGCGACCGATGCGCTGCCTGCATGCGCCTGCTGACACAGGGATGACCGTCCTACCTGACCGTGCCGCACACGCTGAGAGGGCATGACATGGTCCACCGCACACAACCACCCGGCCACGGCCTAGCCCTGTGTGCTGCGGTTCCAAAGGAGACGCTGGCTAAGCAGCACGCACGACGTGACCTCTTTTGTAGTGCGCGTGAGGTCGAAGCCGTGGCATCCAGGAAAGCCACTTAGCTGCATGACCCTGGTGGCAATTATGACAGGAGCCATGGCGGGCGCTGACCTCGGCGCCCGTCTGCCGCAGGCCCGCCTCAATCTGCCACACCAGCTCGGGCTTGATCAGGTTACGCGCCTCCAGCAGCGGCGCGGCGTCCGCAAACCGCGCCGCGCGCAGCGTCTGCCGCAGCGCCGGGCGCGTCGGGCCCCCGCACTCGTCGTCCGCCCGCCCGTGAGCAACGCCATGCTGTGGCACTGAGGCACCAAGGCCAGTGCGCACTGCAGTCAAGCGCGCGCCCAGGCGGCATAGGGTACGTGGTACAGGGCATAGTGTATAATACCCTAATCATTGCGCGCCTGGAATGTGGCAGCAGCGTCGTGCAGGTCCGGGCAGGCGTCGACCAGCTCCGCGCCCAGCTCGCGGAAGCGCTCGGCCGCGGCGCGGCACAGCGCGGCCGTCTCCGGCTCCACCGGCGCAATGCCGCCCAGGTCGGGCGTGAAGGCGACGCGCCAGCGGCGGCCGCGGCCGCGGCCGGGCGGCGGCGCCGGCGCGGCACAGGCCTCGTCGGGCGTCGAGCATGTGATGGGGTGCCCTGGCACCCCTGTCACCGCGCCCAGCGCGTGCGCGGGCGCAGACTGGGCGGGCCGCAGGTCGTCCCGGGACCCTAGCGCCACACCCACGGCCGCGGCCGCCGCGAACGAACGCGCCGGCGGCGGGCACGACTGCGGGTCTCTGCTGGCGTCCAGCGCGAGCGCGAGGTCCGCCACGCATCGCGCCATGGGGCCGCTGAGCAGGTGCACGCCGCTGTCGCCGGCTGCGGCCGCGGCCGGGCCCGCGCGGCGCTCCGGCACCACGCCCGGCGAGGGCCGCATGCCGACCACGCCGCAGAAGGAGGCAGGGATGCGCAGCGAGCCGCCCAGGTCCGAGCCGGTCGCCAGCCAGGCCTGCCGCCGAGCAGGGCGGCACTCAGTGCGTTGCAAGAACGGGCAGGGTGGGGTGATGCTCGTCGGGGGTTCGGCATGTGACCGGCGCTGAACACATGGCACAGGCTTGTGGCAAAGTACGTAAGCCGCGAGGGCGCTGACAGCATGACAGCGTGAGCCATGTTGCAGGGGGCGAGCGGGAGTGCAGCAGTGCACAAGCTGCCGTGAGAGGGCCCGCGCGCGCCTGCCCGGCCGCGAGCGCAGCCGCGGAGCCACCTGAGGACCCGCCAGCGGTCTTGCGCGTGTCCCAGGGGTTGCGCGTCGCGCCAAACACCCTGCAGCCCTGGTCATGTCCCTGGCTGGCACCACCGCCCTCATGCAGAGGAGCTCTTGCAGACGCCACCTGGCTCGAGTCAGCTGCTTGAACACGCACGCTAGGCATGCTGCCCACTGCTCCTGACGACATCCAGACTTGCACCTGCACAGGGCGTGGGGGACAGCATGGCAACATGACAGCAGCTCCTGGCATCCCCCACAGACATATCCCGCTGCACAATACGGTATCAGCAAGAAGTCAGTTGCCAGATATTGGGTCCAGCAAGGTATCTGCATGCATGCATGCGCTAAATGCAACCCCCGCAGCCAAACAAAGTGTTTGACGTCTATCTGCTGCTTGTGATGCGCATGCGGACTCAACAGCTGTTGTTGTCAGCGGACATGATGCCAGCTCCATGTCAGCACGGCGGCGGCCCGCACTCGTTGAACGTGTTGCCGCCCGCCCCGAACTCCGGCGTGTTGGACTTGCCGATGATCAGCGCGCCGTTGACCTCCAGCACCTCGACAATCGGGTCGTCAAAGCTCGCGATGCGGTCTCTGTACAGGAGGCTGCCCTGCGCGGTTCCGCCCTGTTGTGTGCTTGGAGACTTTGGAGACCAAAGTTTGGACCCTCGTCACTGGCTCCCAGGCTCACCGGACAGCCCTGGAGCCGCACGGCGCCTTTGCTGGCAGCAGTGTGACACACAGACCTCACCGCATGCGTGAGGCAACAAGAACTCAGAGTGATTGCAGAATTTCAATATGTTGCACTAGAAAGACGCGCCATGCATGGTACTCA
>JAABUH010000835.1_pt1 | contig 28189 bp, 26 predicted proteins | sample 5559121 | NCBI WGS metagenome assembly JAABUH01 (sample SAMN10711871, study PRJNA513364) | rock metagenome | isolation source: Antarctica rocks | place: Antarctica: Victoria Land, Battleship Promontory nord | collected 2015-12-28
CTAGTCGGGCGGTGCCGGGCATGTGAGTGGGCACCAACGCACAGTTTTTGCTCCCGCGTTGCTGCGGGCAGTGGGTGGTCGGGAGGAGGCGTGTCGGCGGTTCTGTGAGGTCCGCCTCGAGTTCGGTGACAACCCTTTTGGGCGTATCGCCTGTTGGGGCGGTGCCAAGCCCTGGGTTGAGTCGCAGGTTCCCGACGTCTACAGGCGGGGCTACCTCGCGACGGTGTTGCGGACTGCCGCCACCCGTGGCGGTGGGGTGTCGCTGCGGGCGGTGAGGCTGGTCGCTCTGGTGATGGCGCAGGCTGCCGAGCACGGCACCGGGCGGGGATCACGCTGAGGGTGGCCATGCTGATGGCCCGCACCGGTCTCTGGGAGTCCACGGTGCAGGGGGGCCCGCACCGCCTTGCGGCTGCTCGGGGTGGCCAAGGAGGTCTTCCGGGCCGCTAGCGGACCTACGAGCGGATGGCGTCCTGACGGGTGAGAAACCGGCCTTGGGGGTGGGCCTCAGTGTGGGCGCTGCACCCCCCCGCCCGTGGATAAAATCGCGTCGTTTGCGCTGGAAAGCCTTGATGGCACCCCATCCCCGTAGGGGTCGCTTTTCCCTAGATAATTCTTCTAGAAGGAGGGTTACTACAGGCAAAACTCACTGAGTAGGCACGCGTGAAACCCAGGTCCGAGGACCCCGATAGTCTGCCGCCATGCGAAAGGTCTCACGATCAACCCCGTCGATGCGCTGATGGGACCGATCGAGTGGTTGGGTTCGTCGGTGCAGAACGGTCTCGAGGTGCTGCGGCTCGGTGGCCTGGAGACCGAGGAGGAGTCCGCACCCTACGAGGTGGTCGCCGAGCGACGGAACTTCCGGCTGCGCCGCTACTTCGCCGGTGACACCGACGCCACGCGCCCGGCTGTGCTGTTGGTTCCCCCGATGATGCTGGACGCCGGGGTGTTCGACGTCGCCCCGAACTCCAGCGGCGTCACGGTGCTGAACGAGTTGGGTGTGGACGCCTGGGTGGTGGACTTCGGTGCGCCCGACCGCGAGGAAGGCGGCCTGGAGCGCAACCTCACTGACCACGTCATCGCGGTCAGCGAAGCCATTGACGTTGCGCGCGAGATCCTCGGCCACGACGTGTCGATCGGCGGCTACTCCCAGGGCGGCATGTTCTGCTACCAGGTTGCCGCGTATCGACGCAGCAAGGGCCTGGTCAGCGTGATCACCTTCGGCAGCCCGGTGGACACCCGCATCGTGCTGGAGCGCTTCGGTATCCCCCAGGACATCGGGCTGCGCGGCGCTGCGTTCCTGGCCGACCACGTGTTCAACCGCCAAGCCGTGCCCGGATGGCTCTCCAGCGCCGGATTTCGTCTGCTGGACCCCGTCAAATCCATCCGCTCCCGCGTCGAGTTCGTGCTGGCGCTGCACGACCGCGAGGCGCTGCTGCCGCGCGAGCGTCAGCGCCGGTTCCTGGGGGGCGAGGGCTTCATTGCCTGGTCGGGCCCCGCAGTGGCCGAACTGCTCAGCCAGTTCGTGGTGCACAACCGGATGATGGAGGGCGGCTTCGTCATCGGGGAGGAGTCGGTGACCCTGGCCGACATCACGTGTCCCATCTTCGCCGTGGTCGGCACCGTGGACTCCATCGCCCCTGCCGACGCCGTGCGCGCGCTCGGGCGCGCCGCCCCGCACGCGGAGGTCTTCGAGATGGCGATCCGGGCTGGGCACTTCGGACTGGTGGTGGGCTCGGTGTCTACCGACACCACCTGGCCGACGGTCGCCGGCTGGCTGCACTGGCGGGACGGCTCAGGCCCGCGTCCGGAGCTGGTCCGCGACCTCGGCGAGAACGCCGCCCAGATTCGGACCAGCTCCGCGTTGACCCAGAGCGTGAGCCTGGTGGCGGAGGTCGGGGTGGGTGCGTCGCGGTCCGTCGTGGCGGCCGCGTCGCAAAGCGCGCGCACGGTGGCCGGCCTGGCCGGCGAGGCGTTCTGGCAGCTGCCGCGGCTCGCCCGGATGGAGCAGATCAACGCTCGCACGCGCATTTCCTTGGCCTCGCTGCTCGATGAGCAGGCGAAGCGCGCGAGCGAGGACGTCTGCTTCCTGTTCGAGGGTCGCGCGCACACCCACGGCAAGGTGAAGGACCGCATCGACAACATCGTGCGCGGGTTGCTGAGCGTGGGCGTGCACCAGGGCGAGCACGTGGGGGTGCTGATGGCCACGCGACCCAGCGCCTTCACCGTGCTCGCCGCGCTGAATCGGCTGGGCGCAGTGGCCGTCCTGCTGCGGCCCGGTGGCGACACCGCCCAGGAGGCGAGGCTGGGCCAGATCACCAGGGTGATCACCGGGCCGGAGCTCGCCGCCCATGCGGTCGAAGCGGACATCGGCCCGGTCTACGTCCTGGGCGGTGGCTCGCAGGGTCGCGAGCTGCCCGACGTCACCGACATGGAGCGGATCGACCCAGCGACGGTCAGCGTGCCGTCGTGGTATCGGCCGAATTTGGGACGGGCGAGCGACCTGGCGTTCATCTTGTTCACCGGCAGCGCCGAGCGGACCCGCCCGCGGCGGATCACCAACCATCGGTGGGCGCTGTCGGCCTTCGGTACGGCGACCTCGGCGTCGCTGTCCCCGGCCGACACCCTGTTCTGCATCACGCCGCTGCACCACCCCTCCGGCCTGATGACCAGTCTGGGCGGCGCCGTTGCCGGGGGAGCCCGAATCGCGTTCACCACCGGCTTCGACGCCACCACCTTCTGGGACGAGGTGCGCCGCTACGGCGTCACCGCCGTCGCCTACACCTGGACCATGCTGCACGAGCTGCTGCTGGCGCCGGTCCGTCCCGCCGAGCTGCATCACCCGGTGCGGCTGTTCCTGGGCTCGGGGGCACCACGCGGGCTGAGCCGCCGGCTCACCGAACGCTTCGCGCCGGCCAAGGTCGTCGAGTTCTACGCCACCACCGAAGGTGACGCGATCCTGGTTAATCTCACCGGGTCCAAGCCCGGCTCGAAGGGACGGGCACTACCCGGCAACACGCGCGTGCGCCTCGCCGCGTACGACGTCGACCGCAAGCACTTCATCGAAGATGACCGGGGATTCGCCCGCGCCTGCGGGGCCGAGGAGGTCGGCATGCTGCTGGCCCGCGCGGACAACGCGCTGGACGCGGTGATCGGCAGCCCGCTGCGCGGGGTCTTCGCCCGCGAGGACGCCTGGCACGCGACGGGCGACCTGTTCTGGATAGACGCCGACGGCGACCATTGGCTGGTCGACAACCTCTCCACCTTGCTGCACACCGCGCACGGCGTGGTGTTCAACCAACCGATGCAGTACGTGCTGGACGACGTCTGGGGGGTGGACCAAATAGTCACCTACGGGGTGCCGTCGCCGGTGGACGGCGAGGTTTATGCCGTTGCGGCACTGACGGTGCAGGCCAGCCGGCAGATCACCGGGCAGGACGTCACCGCAGCGTTGCGCACCCTGGAACCCGGCCTGCGCCCGGACCTCGTGCATGTGGTGGATACGATCCCGACGACCATCGCCTACCGGCTGGACACCGCGCCGCTGCAGGCCAAGGGGCTGCCGAAGCCCGGTGACGGCGTGTGGTGGCACGACCGCCGCAAGGACGCATACGTCCCGCTGACCGCGGCACGGCGCTCGCGGTTGCTTCGCGTTGGGCGAAGTGCTGGGCGAAAGCCGCATTCGCCCAAGATCGCTGAGTGAATGCGGCTTCGCCCAACCTGCGGCGGGTCAGCCCTGCTTGTCGTCCAAGCGGAAACCGACCTTCATCTGCACCTGTACGTGCGCGATCTGCCCGTCGACGACCTCTCCGCGGATCTGGCCGACCTCGAACCAGCCCAGATTGCGCACCGTCTGCGAAGCCCTGGCGATGCCGTTGCGGATCGCGGCGTCCACGCCCTCCGGTGAGGTACCGACGATTTCGGTGATCTGATAGGTGTGTTCGCTCATGGCGTCAGCCTATGCCGTACACACCGGGTTTACTCGCCGAGATCGACCATCAGCTGCAGCCCGGGCCCGAGCACCACCGCGAGCACCAGCAGGGCCCACCACGGCTTGGTCACGAATGCGCACCACCGGCCCAGCCACCCGCTCGTGGGAAGCCTTAGCTTGCGCAGCGAGACTGCTACCGCCGCAACTCGGCTCTGAGCGCCGAGACGGCCGAGGTCAATCACCACCCACACCAAAAAGATAAATGCTCCGAGCACGGCCGCCGCCGAACCCACCTCCACCGCCGCGGTGATCAGCCGGGTCTCCGGGTCGACGGCCGCGTCCTGCCTGCTGAACTCGTGTGCGAAGTACACACTGAGTACGCCGGCCGTGCAGAGCACGAAGGTGCCGACCGCAAACTTCCACAGCCAGGCCAGCCGCTCGGTGAGCAGGGATCGTGCGTGCATCTTGGGCAGTGGCGGGGACACCAACAGCACCGCCAGCACCGGGCCGGCCGTGGTCGCAGCGACCACTACGCCGAGGACACGTGCCGCGGGGTGCAGGCCCAGCAATTCCAGCGCGAGAAATAGCAGCGCGAGGACGGCCGCGGTGCAGCGTGGGTGGGTGACCCAGCGCCTGGCCCTCATGTCCGGTGATCCTGCCATCGGGCAAGGACCGTCGGTAGCGTTGACCTCATGCCAACCGAAACCCGCCCCACCGCGCTGGTCACCGGCGCCAGCAAAGGAGTCGGCGCGGCGACCGCCCGCGCGCTGAGCGCCACCCACGACGTGCTGCTCGGCGGGCGTGACGCCGCGGCCCTGGACCGTCTCGCCGCCGAGCTGCCCGGTGCACGCCCTTGGAAGGTCGAGATTACCGACGACGCGGCACTCGCCGTGGCGTGCGCGGACATCGAGCGGCTGGAGGTGTTGGTGCATTCCGCAGGCGTCGGCGACATCGGCACCATCGCGGACAGCACAACGCGGCTGTGGCGCACCATCTTTGACATCAACGTGGTGGCGGTCGCCGAGCTCACTCGGCTGTTGCTGCCTGCGCTCCGTACGGCGAGGGGCCACGTAGTGATGATCAACTCCGGTGCGGGCTTCACGGCGCGTCCCGGCTGGGGCGCCTACGCGGCGAGCAAGTTCGCGCTGCGCGCGTTAGCGGACTCCCTGCGCGCGGAGGAGACCGCGCTGCGCGTCACCTCGGTGCACCCCGGGCGCATCGACACCGACATGCAGCGCCGGGTTCGCACAGCTGAGGGCGGCGAGTACGAGGCGGACCAGTACCTCAGCGCCGAGTCCGTCGCCTGCGCGGTGCTGACGGCCGTACGGGCCACGGTCGATGCGCACCTCACCGAGCTGGTCCTGCGTCCCGCCGCGCACTAGAGCACCAGGTTGATCAGCCGCCCGGGCACGAAGATCACCTTGCGCGGCTCGCCACCGTCCACCAGTACGGCGATCTTCTCCTCCGCCAGCGCCGCAGCGAGCACCGCGTCCCGGTCGGCGTCCGCCGACATGGTGATCACCGCGCGCACCTTGCCGCCCACCTGCACGGGGTAGTCCAGCGTGTCCGCGGTCAACCAACGCTCTTCGGCCTTAGGGAACGGCCCGTGGGCCAGCGAGCCCCGTCCCTCAGCATGATCGTGGCCCAAGCGCTGCCAGAGCTCCTCGGCAATATGCGGAGCCAGCGGAGCCACCATCAGCACCAACGGTTCGGCCACCGATCGCGGTGCGCCGCCCGGGTAGCTCTTGGTGAGGTGGTTCGTCAGCTCGATCAATTTGGCCGCCGCGGTGTTGTTGCGCAGCGCCGTGTAGTCCTCGGTGACGCCCGCGATGGTGCGATTCAGCAGCCGCACGGTGTCCTCGGACGGCGCATCCTCGGACACCCGCACCGCACCAGTCGACTCGTCCACCATCGCCCGCCACAGGCGTTGCAGGAAACGGTGCGCCCCGACGACGTCCTTGGTGGCCCAGGGCCGCGACATGTCCAGCGGCCCCATGGACATCTCGTACACCCGCAGGGTGTCCGCGCCGTAGGCCGCGCACATCTCGTCGGGGGAGACGGAGTTCTTCAGGCTCTTGCCCATCTTCCCGTACTCGCGCGCCACCTCCGCACCGTCGTAGAACCATTTGCCGCCGGATTCGGACACTTCTTCGGCCGGCACGTAGCGTCCGCGGGCGTCTGTATAGGCGTATGCCTGAATATAGCCTTGGTTGTAGAGACGTCGATAAGGTTCTAGCGAGCTGACGTGGCCCAGGTCGTAAAGCACCTTGTGCCAGAAACGGCTGTACAACAGGTGCAGCACGGCGTGCTCCACCCCGCCGACGTACAGGTCCAGGCCACCAGGGTCGTCGGAGCCGTGCAGCTCCGGACGCGGACCCATCCAGTACGCCTCGTTCTCCGGCGCGCAGAAGGTCTCGGTGTTGGTGGGGTCGATGTAGCGCAGCTCGTACCAGGAGCTGCCTGCCCACTGCGGCATCACGTTCGCGTCGCGGCGGTAGTGCCGCAGGCCGTCGCCGAGATCCAGCTCGACGTTCACCCAGTCGGTGGCCTTGGCCAACGGGGGAGAGGGCTCGGAATCCCCGTCCTCGGGGTCGAAGCTGACCGGGGCGTAGTCGTCGACCTCGGGCAGCTCGACGGGAAGCTCGGCATCCGGCAGCGCCAGCGGAAGTCCGCCGTCGTCGAACACGATGGGAAACGGCTCGCCCCAGTACCGCTGGCGGGCGAACAACCAGTCGCGCAGCTTGTACTGCACGGTGCCGCGGCCGAGTTCGCGCTCGACCAGCCACGGGACGATCGCGGCCTTGGCCTCGTGCACGCCCATGCCGTTGAGGAACTCGGAGTTGATGGCTACCCCGTCGCCGGTGAACGCGCCGCCCTCGAAGCCCTCCGGAGGAGCCACCGTGCGCACGATGTCCAACCCGAACGCGGTGGCAAACTCCCAGTCGCGCCCGTCCTGCGCAGGCACGGCCATGATGGCGCCGGTGCCGTACCCCATCAGCACGTAGTCGGCCACGAACACCGGCACCAGGGCGCCGTTCACGGGGTTGGCGGCATACGAGCCGGTGAACACCCCCGTCTTCTCCTTGTTCTCCTGCCGCTCCAAGTCTGTTCTCGACGCGACAGCCTTGCTGTACGCCGCTATTGCCTCTGCCGGCGTCAATGCACCACCCGTCCACCGCGGGTCCACCTCGGCGGGCCATGCGTCGGCCGTGAGCTGCGAGACGAGGGGGTGCTCCGGAGCCAACACCACATAGGTCGCGCCGAACAGTGTGTCCGGCCGGGTGGTGAACACCTCGACGTCGGCCCCGTGCGCGCGGAAGGTGACCTGCGCGCCGACCGAGCGACCGATCCAGTTGCGCTGCATCGTCTTGACCTTTTCCGGCCAGTCCAACAGCTCCAGGTCGTCGATCAGCCGGTCGTTGTAGGCGGTGATCCGCATCATCCACTGACGCAGCGTCCGCCGGAAGACGGGGAAGTTACCGCGATCGCTGCGGCCGTCGGCGGTGACCTCCTCGTTGGCCAGCACAGTGCCCAGCCCCGGGCACCAGTTCACCGGCGACTCCGACAGGTACACCAGCCGGTGCGAGTCGATCACCGTGCGCCGCTCGGCCGAACTCAACATCGGCCAGTTACGGCCGTCGGGCAGCTGCCTGGTGCCGTTGATGTACTCCAGCTCCAGCTCGGCGACCGGCCGGGCGCGGTCCTGCACGGCGTCGTAGTAAGCCCCGTGGATCTGCAGGAAGATCCACTGGGTCCACCGGTAGAACTCCACATCGGTGGTGGCGACGCGCCTGCGCTCGTCGTGGCCCAAGCCGAGGCGGCGGATCTGCGCCAGGTAGCGCTCGATGTTTGCCTCGGTGGTGGCCCGCGGATGAGTGCCCGTCTGCACCGCGTATTGCTCCGCCGGCAAGCCAAACGCGTCAAAGCCCATGGTGTGCAGCACGTTTCGCCCGGTCATGCGGTGGTAGCGCGCGTAGACGTCGGTGGCGATGAACCCGAGGGGATGCCCGACGTGCAGACCGGACCCCGAGGGGTAGGGGAACATGTCCTGCACGAACAGCTTGTCGGCCGGTAGCTCGCCCGTCGCCAGGTCACCCACGGGATTGGCGGCCGCAAAGGTGTGCTGCTCGCTCCACCGCTGCTGCCACCGCGCCTCCACCTCACCGGCCAGGGCAGCGGTGTAGCGGTGTGCCGGGACCTCGTCAGACGGTGCGCTCACAGTCCCGAGCCTATCGAGCGACCCGAGGGATACATCTGTCGCGGTCGTCATGAACGTACCTCTGAACCCCACTCCGGTGAGCGTCACCGCGCTCAACCAGAAGGGGCGCCACCAAGCATTACTTACCGGTGTTCGCCCCCGCCCCCTGAAACAGCCCGACCCGTTCCATCCGGCGCGCCCGCTGGGCCACCGGATCCGGAACCGGCACCGCCGCGAGCAGCCGCTTGGTGTACTCCTTGCGCGGCGCCCGCAGGATCTCCTCCCGCGGACCCTGCTCCACGAGCACCCCGTTGTGCATCACCGCCACCTGCCCAGCGAGCTGATCCACCACGGCCAGGTCGTGACTGATGAACAGGCACGCGAACTGCAGCTCGGCCTGCAGCTCGGTGAACAGCTCCAGCACCGTGGCCTGCACCGACACGTCCAGGGCACTGGTCGGTTCGTCGGCCACCAACAGATCGGGCCGCAACGCCAACGCCCGCGCCAGGCTCGCCCGTTGACGTTGCCCTCCGGAAAGCTCGTGCGGGTAGCGACGGCTCACCGCGGTGGGCAACTGCACCCAGGTCAACAGCTCATCGACCCGCTCCCGGTAGGCGGCACCGGTCACCACCTTGTGCACCTTCAGCGGCTCACCCACGCAATCGCCGACGCTCAGGCGCGGGTTCAGCGAGGATGCGGGGTCTTGGAACACAAAGCCGAACCGGCGGCGCAACGGGCGCAGCTGACGCTCCTTCAGCCCGGCCAGGTCCTGGCCCAGCACCCTGATGCTGCCCGAGGTGGGCTTCTGCAGCGCGGCGACGCAGCGACCAATGGTGGTCTTGCCCGAGCCCGATTCGCCGACCAACCCCAGGGTGGCGCCGCGGGCGATCTCCAGGCTGACCCCGTCCACCGCGCGCACCCCGGGCCGGCCCAGCGCACCGGGGAACTGCACGACGAGGTCCCGCACGTCGAGCACCGGTTCGTCCTCCGACGCGACGACCACGGCCCGCTCGCGGACGATGGCACTGCCCAGGTGCGGCACCGCGGCAAGCAGCTTGCGGGTGTACGCCTCGCGGGGGTGCGCGAACAGCTCGTGCACCTCGGCTTCCTCCACCACCTCGCCCTGATACATCACCACCACGCGGTCCGCGAGGTCGGCGACGACGCCCATGTTGTGGGTGATCAGCACGATCGCGGTGCCCAGGCGGTCGCGGAGGTCGCGCAGCAGTTCCAGGATCTCCGCTTGCACGGTGACGTCCAGCGCAGTGGTCGGCTCGTCGGCGATGATCACCTTGGGGTCGCACGCGATGGCGATGGCGATGACCACGCGCTGCTTCTGCCCACCGGAGAGCTGATGCGGGTAGTAGTGCACGCGGTCGGCCGGGTCGCGCATGCCCACCAGGCTCAGCAGCTCCACCGCGCGGGCCATCGCGGCTTTCTTGCGCATCTTCTGGTGCGCGCGCAAGGCTTCGCTGATCTGGTAGCCGGCGGTGAACAAGGGGTCCAACGCGGTGCCCGGTTCCTGGAACACCATGGCCACGTCGGCACCCCGGATGGCGCTGAACTGCTTGTCGCTCAAGCCGTTGACGTCGCGCCCGGCCACCTCGACCACGCCGCGCACCCGCGCGCTCGCCGGCAGCAGCCCCATCGCGGTGCGGGCACTCACGGACTTGCCGGAGCCGGACTCGCCGACGATGGCCAGCACCTCACCGGGGCCCACCGCGAAGGAGACGTCGCGCACGGCGTCCACCCGTCCGGCGTCGGTGGAGAACACCACGGACAGCTTGCTGACGGACAGCGCCGGACTACTCATGCTTCTGCTCCTGGACGGCGGCGGGTGCGCAGCAATGGGTTCAGCGACTCGTCCAGGCTCTCGCCCACCAAGGTCATGCCCAACACCACCAGCACGATCGCGGTACCGGGGTAGATGGACGTCCACCAGATGTCGTTGGAGATGTCGGGTAGCGCCTTGTTCAGGTCGTAGCCCCACTCCGCGGCCGAAGTGGGCTCGATGCCGAACCCGAGGAAGCCGAGCCCGGCCAGCGTCAGGATCGCCTCCGAGCCGTTGAGCGTCACGATGACCGGCAGGGAACGGGTGACGTTGGCGAAGATGTGCCGGAACAGGATCCGCGCGGTGGACGCACCGGTCACCCGGGCGGCGTCCACGTAGGGCTCCTGCTTGACGGCCACCGTCTCGTTGCGCACCACCCGGAAGTACTGCGGGATGAACACCACGGTGATGGCGATGGACGCGGACAAGATGCCGCCGAAGGCGCTGGACTGTCCGCCGGCGACCACGATGGAGACGATGATGGCCAGCAGCAGGGACGGGAACGCGTAAATGGCGTCCATGAACACCACCAGGATCCGGTCGATCCACCGCCCGATGTAGCCGGACACCAGGCCGAGCACCACACCGACGATGGCGGAGGCGAACAGCGACAGCGCGATGACCTCCAGTGCCGTGCGGGCCCCGAAGATCACCCGCGACAGCACGTCCTCGCCGCGCACCGAGGTACCGAACCAGTGCGCACCCGACGGCGCCTCCTGCCGCACGAACGCCACGCCGCCGGAGCTGTTCTGGGAGTAGCCGTACGGCGCGATCCATGGCGCGAACACCGCCACCACAATGAACAGCGCGATGAGCACCAGCCCGAACACCAGGGTCGCTCGCTGCAGCCCGGCGCTGGCGGTGAGCACCCCGAACACCCGACGCCATCCGCGACGTTCAGCGACCGGCGCATGGGTCATAACGGTCGCCATCAGAACTTCACCCGCGGGTCCACCAGGGCAACCACCACGTCGATGAGGAAGCTGATGACGGCCACCACCACCGCCAGCACGGTGACGATGCCCTGCACCGCGATGAAGTCCCGTGCTTCCAGGTACTGGGTCAACTGGTAGCCGATACCCTTCCACTCGAAGGTGGTCTCGGTGAGCACCGCCCCACCGAGCAGCAGCGCGATCTGCAGCCCCATCACGGTGACTACCGGGATCAGCGCATTGCGGAAGGCGTGCCGCCCGGTGACCGTGCGCGCGCGCAAACCCCGGGCCCGCGCCGCCTCCACGTAGCCCTTGCCCAGGGTCTGGATGAGGTTGATGCGCACCAGCCGCAGGAACACCCCCGCGGTGAGCAGCCCCAGCGCCAGTCCGGGCAGCACCGCGTGCTTGAGCACGTCGATCAGGTAGGAGTTGTCGCCGTACAGGATGGCGTCGATTACCAGGATGTTGGTCTTGGGTGAGACGTTCTGCAGGGCGAGCTCGGTCCCGGCGCTGGCTCGTCCGGCCACCGGTAACCAGCCCAGCTTCACCGCGAACAGCAGCTTGAGCAGCATGCCGACGAAGAACACCGGCGCCGCGTAGGTGAGGATCGCGGCGAAGCGCAGCACCACATCGCTCACCCGGTCGCGGTGCGTGGCGGCGTAGCGCCCCAGCGGGATGGCGACGATGAACGCCACCAGCAGCGCCCAGAAGCTCAGCTCCAACGTGGCTGCCCCGTTGACGATCACCACGTCGGAGATGGGCCGCGAGTCGGTGAAAGACTTACCGAAGTCTCCGCGCAGCAAGGCGGTCAGGTACTCCCAGTACTGCGTCAGGATGGGCCGGTCGAGTCCGGCGGCGGCCTTGCGCTCAGCGATCTGGGCGGGGTTGAGCCGTCCGCCCTGCGCCGCCGTCACCGGGTCGCCCACCACCCGCATCAGGAAGAACACCACTGTCACCAGGATCAGTACGGTCGGGATGATGAGGACCAGCCGCACCAGCAGGTAGCGCGCGAGCGCACCCCGCTGGCTGCGTCCCCCCTTGCCGGGCGCGACGGCACCCGCCGGCCCGGGAAGCGGATCGATTCCGGCCAGTTCCGCTGACGTCACCGGGTCAGCTCTTGGTGAGCGTGCCGAACCGGAACTTGAACGAGGCGTCCAACGTCTCGTCGACCCCGTTGACGTTCTTGCCGGCCACCACCACCTGGGTCCCCTCCAACAGCGGCAGGATCGGCAGGTACTGGGTGGCGATCTCGGTCTGGATTTGCTTGATGAGTGCGGTGCGCTTGGCGGCGTCCGGCTCGGTCGCCTCGGCGCTCAGCTGGGCCTGCACGCCGGGGTTGTCGAAGTGCGACTGCAGGAAGTTGTCTTTGCCGAAGAACGGGGTGAGGTAGTTGTCGGCGTCGGGGAAGTCGGGGAACCAGCCGAGCTGGTACACGGGGTAGGCGTCCTTGACCCGCTGCTTGCTGTAGGTCGTGTACTCGGTCGACTGCAGGTTTACCTTGAACAACCCGGTCGACTCCAGCTGGCTCTTGATGGCCGCGTATTCCTCGCCCGAGGTGGAGCCGTAGTGGTCGGGTGCGTACTGGATGTCGACGGTGACCGGGGTGGTGACGCCGGCATCGGTGAGGAACTTGGTGGCCTCGGCCTTGTCCGGCTTGGCGCCGTAGGTGTCCTTGAACGCGGGGGTCGAGCCCTTCACGGTCGAGGGCACTGCGGAATACGCCGGAGAATAGGTGCCCTTGTAGACGCTGTTGGCTAGCGCGTCACGGTCCACGGAGGATGCCATGGCTTTGCGCACGGCCAGCTTCTGCTCCGGGGTGTTGCCGGGCATGGTGTTGAGGTTGAACACGATGTAGCGCAGCTCGCCGCCGGGGCCGTGGTGCACCGTGACGTTGTTGGACTTTTCAAGGCTGTCCACGTCGGTCGGGGTCAGCGAGCGGTAGGCGACGTCGATCGAGTTCTGCTGCACGTCGAGCTTGAGGTTGTCCGAGCTGGCGTAGTAGCGCAGCGAGACGTCCGCGGTCTTCGGCTTGCCCAGCGCGCCGTTGTAGTCCGGGTCGGCCTTGAAGTTGACCAGCTGGTTCTTGGTGTAGCTCGTGATGGTGTACGGCCCGGAGAAGGCCTTGGCGTCGACGATGGCGTTGTCGTCCATCACCTTGTCCGCGGGGAACACCTGCTCGTCCACGATGGGGCCGGCGTTGGTGGCCAGGATCTGCGGGAAGGTCTGGTCGTTGGGTTGCTTCAGGGTGAAGTTGACGACGGTGTCGCTGGCGGCGGCCGCGTTGTCCAGGTTGCCCAGCAGCGAGGCGGGGCCATTGGGGTCGTTGATCTTCAGCACGCGGTTCAGGGAGAACGCGGCGCTTTTGGCCGTGAGGGGATGGCCGTCGGCGAATTTAAGCCCGCTCTTGATGGTGCAGGTGTAGACCGTGGGCTTGCTGAACTCGCAGCTCTGCGCGGCGTCGGGCTTGAGGTCGGAGCTGCCGGGCGCGAAGTTCATCAGGAACTGATAGCTCTGGTTCATCAGGGCGAACGAGCCGTTGTCGTATGCGCCGGCGGGATCGAGCGAAGTGACCTTGTCGGTGGTACCCACGACGAGGGGTTTGGTTCCGTTCGCTCCCGACGCCCCGTTGTCGGTACGGCCGGAACCGCAAGCGGCGAGCAGCAGGGTGGCGACACACAGGGTGGCGACTGCCCCCGAGGTGGTCGTCGCTCGGGTGGTTCGCACTCGTATCCGCATGGGTAGCTCGGCTTCCTGGTCGGGGACGGCTGAACCCGCCGCCCTGTGGGGCGATGGGGTGCGGCAGCACTCTAACCCGCAGAGTGATCTGGAGCACTCTGCGGCGCCGTAGTCACCGAGCGAAAAATGTTGTGCATCGGTGACCTCGTATCCTGATGGAGTGTCCGCTGCCGCCCAGACCGCCGTCGCGATCGTGTTGCTGCTCGCCGGGGCAGCGCTGCTGGTGGTGGCCTGCCTCGCTGCGTCGGGGCGCTTGAAGCGCAATCGCTTCGCCGGTGTGCGAAGCCCGGCAACGATGGCCAGTGCCGAAGCATTCGCACTCGGCAACCTGGTCGCCGCACCGCCGATGCTCGGTGCCGCGCTGCTCCTGCTGCTGGCCGGCGGTTCGTTTCTCGCCCTGACGGGTGCGGCCAAGCCGGTTGTCATCGTGCTCTGCCTGTTGGGTGCCGCCGTACTCGTGGTGGTCGGCGGGCTGCAGGGCAACAAAGCCGCGTCCGGCTGCGCCACGGAACGTTGTGCGGACTGCACCGGTTGCGCGCTGATGGACTCCCGCAGCTGATGGCCACCACCGTGCTCGTACCGAGTACCCGTGGCGTCGACGCGCTCGCCGATCTACCTGCGGTGCGCGCCGTCCGCTTCGTCCCCACCGAAATCCCGCAGACCGGACACGACGCCGGGGTGATGGTGGTCCGCAGCTCCGACGTGGACGCCCAGCTCGCGCTGATGGCCCAACTGCCTCAGCTGAGCCTGGTGCAGACCCTGAGCGCGGGCATCGACCACTGGGAGGGGCGCCTGCCCGAGGGTGTGGCGCTGTCCAACGCCCGCGGCGCGCACGGGGCCTCGACTGCCGAGTGGGCGGTGAGCGTCTTGCTCGCCGTGTACCGGGAGCTGCGCGAGTTCTCCGTCGAACAGACCCGCCACGTCTGGAACTCCCACCGCACCGACACCATGGTGGGCAAGCGAGTCCTGGTGCTCGGCGCCGGCGACCTCGGCACGCACGTCCGTCGGCGCCTGGAGGCATTCGGCGCCGAGGCCACCATGGTCGGTCGCCGCGCACGCCAAGGAGTGCGGGCGATGGCAGAGGTCGCCGACCTGCTGCCCGAGCATGACGCCGTTGTCCTGGTACTGCCGCTCACCGAGGACACCCGCGGCAGCGTGGACGCCGCGTTCCTGGCTCGGATGCCCGATAACGCGGTGCTGGTCAACGCCGCACGCGGCGAGGTGGTCGATACCGCCGCGTTGCTCAGCGAGCTGCAGCGCGGACGACTGCGGGCGGCGTTGGACGTCACCGACCCCGAGCCTCTCCCGGTCGATCATCCCCTGTGGACCGCTCCCGGAGTGCTGATCACTCCGCACGTCGCCGGTAGCACCTTCGGCGACGAAGACCGGGCCTGGCGGGTGGCGCGCGAGCAGATCATCGCGCACCTCGCCGGTCGCACGCCGGCCAATCTCGTTGGCTGAGTGGGGTTGCCAGCCCACTCACAGTTCGTCCCCAGATTGAACCCAGGGCCGGGGTATGTTATGGCGTAATGGTTGTACATCACGCGCCCCCCGCAGGACTTCGTGGGCGCAGTCTCGGGATTCTGTACGCGCTGCCCAAGCTGGGTCGACGAACGCCACTCACCACGATCTACCTCGCGGCGCTGGCCGTGGTCGGCTCACTACTCGGATCACTCGGCACCCACTGGCAGGCGGTCGTCGTCGCCAAGGCGAGCACCAACCTGCACAACCTCGGCCAGTGGCACTTCTCTACGCTCGCCACCAGCGCCTTTGTCATCGACGAGGGACCGGTGTGGTTCACCTGTCTGGGCGTGGGCTGCACCCTGGCCGTAGCGGAACTGGCCTGGGGCGGACGCCGCATGTTCACCACGTTCGTACTGGGACACCTGGGCGCTACCGCGGTGGTGGCCGGTGGACTCTGGGTGGGCATTCGCAGCGGATGGCTGCCGGTCACCTGGGAGCTCGCCTCGGACGTGGGCGTCAGCTACGGCGTGGTGGCCGTGCTCAGCGGCCTCGCCTTCAGCGTGCCGCGCGGCTGGCGGCTGGCCTGGTCTGCGGTGTGGATCGCGCTGGCCGCGCAGTCGGTGTTCAGTGAACGCAGTTTCACCTCCGTCGGCCACTGTGTGGCGATCCTGCTCGGGCTGGCCGTCGCGTGGTTGGCGCTGCGCCACCGCGGTGGCGAATCCGCAGCCACCTTCCGCTCACCGCTGGCCCTCGCGCTGCTGGTGGGTGCGGCGCTGTTCGGGCTGTGCATCGTCGGCTGGGGCGAATCGGGGTGGTGGTCGGCACCGGTGGTGGCTGTGGTCGTCGTCCTCGCGGTCAAGGTTCGCCCTCTCCCCGCGGGGCTGCTGCACGTCAGTTGCGGTCCACGTCCACTGGAAGCGTCGCCAACATCGCCAGCGGCATCGGCTGACGCCGCAGCACCCGGGCCCACACGTCCACCCGTCCCGGCATGACCACATCGCTTGGCAGCGACGGCAGCACCAGCCAGTCCGCCCGGCCCAGCTCAGCGTCCAACTGACCGGCCGACCAACCCGCGTAGCCGACGAATACCCGAACCCCGCCGAGCAACGGCATCACGTCGTCAGGGTTGGCGTCCAGGTCGACCATGACCACCCTGCCCTCCACCGGCCGTAGTCCGGGCACGCGATCCGCGTCGACGCCGGGTTGCAGCACTCCGAGGCACAGGGCGGAGTCACGCTTGACGGGACCGCCGACGAACAGCGCCTGCGGCCGAACCGCGTGCGGTGCCCAGGCGGGGAGCACGTTCTGCACAGCGGTGTCGCTCGGACGGTTGAGCACGACGCCCAGACTGCCCTCGCCGTTGTGCTCGATGAGGTAGATGACGGTGCGGCGGAAGGTCGGCTCGACCAACTCCGTGGACGACACCAACAGCGCGCCTGCGCGTACGTCCGGAGAAGCCACCCCGTGATCCTGCCACCGCGGGCGGATCGCTGCGTATTCTCGGGCGCATGACAGTGCGCGGGCGGTGTCACGCCGTCCGCGCCACTCTGTTGACCAGCCCGGGACTTGGCCGGCTGGTGGCCACGCGCTTCGCCGCGCAGTGGGGTGACGGGCTGTTCCAGGCGGCGCTGGGCAGTGCGGTGCTGTTCAACCCCGAACGCCAGGCCGACCCCGCCGCCGTGGCTGCCGGTCTCGCAGTGCTGTTACTGCCCTACTCGCTCATCGGTCCCTTCGCCGGGTCCCTGCTGGACCGCTGGTCGCGCAGCCGCGTGCTGGTGTGGGCGAACGCGCTGCGGGCCGTGCTGATCATGGCGGTCGCCGTGGCAATGTTTAGCGGGGTGCACGGCGCGGGCCTGTATGTCGGTGCGCTCGCGGTGACCGCCGTCAGCCGCTTTGTGCTCTCCGGTCTCTCCGCAGCGCTGCCGCACGTCACCACCGAGCGACAGGTGGTTGCGGTGAACGCCGCGCTGACCACGGCGGGGGCCATGGTCGCGGTCGTCGGCGCGGGCTGCGCGGTCGGTGTGCGGGCCGTAGTGGGCGCTGGTGACGCGGGTTCCGCGCTGACCACCGCCGTCGCCGCATTGGGCTCGTTGGGCGCAGCGCTGGTGGCGTTGAGCTTCTCGCGACTGCAGCTCGGTCCGGACGGCGCGAACCACGCCGATGCGGTCCACGTCGTTGCCGCCGGACTGGTGCGCGGCGCGCGGGCGGCATGGCACGCACCGAGCGTGGCGGCGGCGCTGGTCGCGCTGGGTGCGCACCGTATCGCCTTCGGCATCAACACTTTGCTCATCCTGCTGCTCGTGCGCTACTCCTTCACCGGGGTGGCTGGGCTGCGCGGCGCGCTCGCGGGACTGTCCCAGGTCGTGGCGGTCACCGCGCTCGGATTGCTCCTGGCCGCGGTGCTCACGCCGCTGATCGTTTCCCGAATTGGCAAGCGGCGCGCCATCACCGCGGCCCTGATCGTCGCCTTGGTGACGCAGGTGACGCTGGTGCCGACCCTGTCGCAGCTGCCGATCTTGCTCGCCGCCTTCGTGCTGAGCGTGGCGGGCCAGGTGGTGAAGCTCAGTGCTGACGCGGCGATGCAGCTGGAGGTGGACGACGCCCACCGCGGGCAGGTGTTCGCCCTGCAGGACGCGATGTTCAACGTGGGCTACGTGGCAGCGATTGCGGCGGCGGCCACGGTGGTCGCTCCGGACGGTCGATCACCGGCGCTGGTCTTCGTCGCGGCCGCGGTCTACGGACTCGGGTTGGTGGCGCACCTGGCGGTCAGTCGACGTTCGCCACGTACTCCCGCAATGCCGCCAGATCGAGCGCCCACCCGGAGGGCGGCTGAGCGCCGGTATGGCTGACCTGGACCTGCGTGGCGGCGGGGGACTCCTGTCGCAGCTCGACGGTGGTCGTCGTGCCGTCCCGCCACTGCACCCGAAACAGCTGAGGCGGAAGATACTCGGCAACTCGGCCGGCACCGGCAAGGTCGCCCCGCTCGGCGGTGAGCTGCGCGAACTGCCCGCCACTCTCCTTGTCGAGGTCTACCGCCTGCCACCATTCCGCGCGCTTCCTGGCGTCGGTGATGGCCCGCCATACTCGTTCGCGCGGAGCCTGGATGTCGCACGTCTGGGTATGGAGTGGGGTGATCGCGGGCGTGGCGTCACGGATGCGCTCCAGGTCGTCCATCGAGACCAGTGCCGCGGCGGGCTTACCGTGCTTGGTGAGCACGATGCGCGCGCCACCATAGGTCACCCGTCCAACCAGATCGGCCAGCTGAGTCCGCGCCTGAGCCAGACCAAGCTCATCATCCATGCGCAGATCGTATCAATCGTTAGTTACGTACAATCTGCCGACCGCGTGCTTGTATGCCTTTACGCGACTGGCCCGTCTCAGGCGGCTTTGCCGCGGTAGTCGTAGCACCCGCGGCCCTCCGACGGCGCAGTGGGGACGGGCTTTGGCTTCGGCACGGTAATCCCGCGATATCGGGGCGGATCTACTTGGCGCCGGTGGTGGAGCTCGACAACGAACGCGGGTCGCGCGGTCCCCACCGACCGTGCAGAGTGGCCGCAGCTTTGGTACCCACCGTGTTCGGCAGCCTGCTGTTTCCGCGTTACGGTTTGACGGTCACATTCATCATTACGGGAGCCCTGCTGGTCTTGGCAGCAATCTTCATGATGGTGGCCACCCCGGAGACCCGCGGCAAGCTGCTGGACGACGAAGCTCTGTCGGTAGCCGGCTGAGCTCTTAACGCAGGCCGTCGACGATGACGGCCTGCGTTGGTCTCCCTCTCGACGGGTAGTGCGAGAGCGAGCACCATGGGGCCATGAGCGACATCGACATCACCGCGCGTCCCGTCTCGGCCATGCCCCAGCCGCCGACCTTCGACACCGTCGAACAGGAACGCCAGCACCGCAAGCAGCGCCTGGCCGCCGGATTCCGGCTGTTCAGCCAGTGCGGGTTCGACGAGGGGGTGGCCGGGCACATCACCGCCCGCGACCCCGAGCATCCCGACCACTTCTGGGTTAACCCCTTCGGCATGCACTTCAGCCAGATCAAGGCCAGCGACCTGATCCTGGTGAACCACGAGGGCGACGTCGTCCACGGCAGCCGCCCCGTCAACCGCGCCGCCTTCGTCATCCACTCGCAGGTGCATGCCGCCCGGCCCGACGCTGTCGCCGCCGCGCACTCGCACTCGGTGCACGGCAAGGCCCTGTCCAGCCTGCGCATCCCGCTAGAGCCACTGACCCAGGACGCGTGCGCCTTCTACGACGACCACGCCGTGTTCACCGACTACACCGGGGTGGTGTGGGAGCTGGACGAGGGCCGGCGAATCGCCAGCGCGCTCGGTGGCAACAAGGCCGCGATCCTGGCCAACCACGGCCTGCTCACCGTCGGGCAGACCGTGGACTCCGCCGTCTGGTGGTTCATCACCATGGAGCGCTCCGCGCAGGCCCAGTTGCTGGCCATGGCCGCAGGCACCCCTGAACCGCTCGACGCGGCCATCGCCAAGCTCACCTACGACCAGGTGGGCCTGGAGTACTCCGGCTGGTTCCAGGCGCAGCCGCTGTTCGACCGGATCCTCGCCGCCCAGCCGGACCTGCTCGGGTGAACGTCACTGAGACCGACTTCGACAGCCACGGGGTACGCTGCGGCGCCACGCATCTCCGGGCGACCAGCGACGCGCTGACCACTCAGCACGGCCGCCCCTGCGTGGTGATGGGCCACGGGTTCGGCGCCACCCGCGACGCCGGGTTGATGCCGTTCGCGGAGCGTTTCGCTGCGGCAGGCACGGACGTGCTGCTGTTCGACTATCGCGGCTACGGCACCTCCGACGGCACTCCGCGGCAGAATGTCGCCCACCGCCGTCACCGGCAGGACTACCACGCCGCGCTGCGGGCTGCGCGTGCGTTGGACGGTGTGGACTCGCATCGTGTGGCGTTGTGGGGCAGCTCCTACTCCGGCGGCCATGTCGTCGCCGTGGGGGCAGAAGACGCCACGGTGGCGGCGGTCATCTCTCAGGGCGCGGCCATGGACGGTGCGGCCGCGTTGGCGATGATGCTGCGAACCGCGGGCCCGGTGCAGGTCGCCAAGCTCACCGGGCACGCTGCGCGACGCCGCGGGCGCACTGCTGGGTCGTGCTCCGCACCAGGTCGCCGTAGTGGGTCCGCCCGGCTCGTTGGCCGCCATCACGGCGCCCGGCGCCGAGGTGGGCTACCAGTCGATCATGGGACCGACGTTCCGCAACGAGATGTGCGCCCGCGGGATCCTGGGTATTGCGCTGAACCGGCCGGTCACCTCCGCCACAAAGCTGCGCTGCCCGCTGCTGCTGGTGATGGCGACCGAGGACAACGTCGCCCCACCGTCGGCCGTTCGCGCAGTGGGTGAAAAAGCAGGAGGGGACACCGAGCTACTCGAGCTGGGGTGCGGTCACTTCGACATCTACACCGGCGCGATGTTCGAGCAGTCCGTGTCCGCGCAGGTCGACTTCCTCACCCGTCGGTTGTCCGGGTGAGGAAGTCGAACGGTCAGGCGGGGCAGCAGCAGCTGCACGATCGGCCCGATCAGCAACGCGTAGGCAACGGTGCCCGCACCCACCACCCCGCCGAGTAGCCAGCCCACCAGCACCACGGTCAGCTCGATCGAGGTGCGCACCAAACGGATGCTCAAGCCGGTCCGGCGCGCCAAGCCGGTCATCAGGCCGTCCCGTGGCCCAGGGCCGAGTTGGCTGCCGATATAGAGTGCACTGGCAAACCCGTTCAGCGCGATGCCGCCCAGCTGCATGGCAATTCGTCCGACAAGCGGGCCAGGGGTCACCAGCACCGCCAACGTCAGGTCGGCGGCCACACCGATGAGCACCGCGTTGGCCACCGTGCCCAGCCCGGGCCACTGGCGCAGCGGTATCCACGCCAGCAGCACCGCCACGCCGGTCAGAATCACCACGGTGCCGATGCTGAGGGAGACGTGGGCGGCCACGCCGTAGTGGAAGACGTCCCACGGGTCCTGCCCCAGCTGGCCGCGGATCATCATGGCCATCGAGGCGCCGTAGAGCATGAGCCCCACTACCAGCTGCGTCAGCCGGCGGGGCAGGCGCCCAGCCCGCAGCTGCTGACGCGGGCTGAGGGGCAGCAGGGGGACGGAACGCGAACGCATAAGCATTGTCTACAGCCTGGTCGGCGGCGGCAGGTGCGCCGTACCGGGAAGCATGTTCAGCACGCCAGCGCCGTACCAAGCTCCGCGATGTCGTCGCCTGTGTTGCGCGGCACAAGCTCAGCCGAGCCGAGCCACCACACCTAGGTAGCGCGCGCCGAGCAGACGCGGGATCGCGGCGATCGCCCACGCGTCCGGGCCGACCAGGATGCGGGGCTTGTCGCGCTCGAGCCCGCGCAGGATGGTGCGGGCGGCCTTCGCCGGGGTGGTGACAGCCACCTTGTCGAAGGCCGCGACCGCCTCCGCACGGTTCTGCGAGCTCGGGATGCGCGCGTTGCGGGTGATGTTGGTCTTGATGCCGCCGGGATGGACCAGGCTCACGGCCACCGGTACCTTGTCCGCGGCGAGCTCCATCCGCAGCGCCTCGGTGAACCCGCGGATGGCGAACTTCGACGCGTTGTAGGCCGACTGCCCGGGAAACGCGATCAAACCGAACACGCTGGAGACGTTGGCCAGCTGGCCACTACTGGCGGCCAGGTGCGGCAGAAACGCCTGGGTGCCGTGCACCATGCCCCAGTAGTTGATGCCCATGATCCAGCGGTGGTCGGTGTCGGTGAGCTCGCTGACCCGCCCGTTCACCGACACACCCGCATTGTTGATCACCAGGTCGACGGTCCCGAACTCCGCCACGACATCATCGGCGTGCGCGAACATGGCGGTCCGCTCGGCCACGTCGAGGCGCCAGGACGTCGCCACGGCACCCCGCGTGCGGCACTGGGCGGCAGTCGCTGCGGCGGCTTCGGCATTGACGTCGCTCAGGGCGAGCCGAGCGCCCCGACCGGCGAGGTTCAGCGCCAGCTCCCGGCCGATGCCCGAGCCGGCTCCGGTCACCACCGCAGTCTTTCCTGCGTAGGCGCGGCTCACCGATGCATCCCCACGTCGCTCCGCTCGCTCACCGGGTGCGCCGGATAAGACCGCCCTTGGACGGCGCCATCGTGACGTGCGCACGCTTCTGGGACTCGGCCTCGTCCCCGACGTGCTCGAAGTCAATCGCGTCGAGGATTGTCCGCAGTGCCACGTTCATCTCCTTCAGCGCGAACATCGCGCCGATGCAGCGTCGCTTGCCGCCGCCGAAGGGGATGTACTCCGTCAGCGAGGGCTTCCCGTCCAGGAAGCGCTCGGGGCGGAAGGTCTCCGGATCGCCCCAGATGCGGGGGTCGTTGTGGATGGCCTCGAGCTGCGGGTTCAACATCGCGTTCTTCTTGAAGTCCAACCCGCCCAGGGTCATCGGACGGCTCAGCTTGCGGCCGACGCCGGGCAGCACGGTCCGCATCCGCAAGGTCTCGGTGACCACCGCGTCGAGGTACTCGTCGCTGTTGCGCGCCTTCTCCCGGCTGTCGGGGTGCCTCGACAGCAGCTCCATCGCCCAGGCCAACGAGGTGGTCGTAGTCTCGTGACCGGCCCCCAACAGCGACATCAGCTGGTTGCGCATCCACTCGTTGTCCTCGCCGGAGCTACGCACCAACAACGACAACGTGTCGGTCCGTTCCGCGAGATCCGGAACCGTGCGGCGCTGCTCGATGAACTCGTCCAGCAGCACGTTGGTCTGCTTGATCAGCTGGTCGAAGGAGCGCCACGGACGGAAGCGGCCCAGCTTCGGAAAGACCATCCAGCTGGTGCTGACGAGCGTGAACTTGGACGCCTTGATGACCATGGCGCGCAGCTCGTCCATCTGCGGTCCGCTCACGGCGCCGAAGATGGTCCGCAGAATGACCTCCAGGGTGATGGCGCGGGCCTCGTCTTCGACCCGAATAACGTCACCGACCTGCCAGGTCGCGATCCGCCGTTCGGTCTCTTCCCGCATGACGTCGGCGTAGCCGTTGATCGCCTTGCCGCGGAACGGCGGCATCAGGGCCTTGCGGGTCTTGGTGTGCTCCTCGCCGTCGACGGTCAAGATGCCGTGGTCACCGAAGATGGCCTTGAGGAAGATGCCGTTGGTGGCGCCTGCGTGCAACCCGTCGTGCGGGCCAGCAAAGATCTCCCGCACCAGCTCCGGGTCAGCGATGTACACGGACTTGCCCAGTGGGAACGCCTTGGCGACGAAGACATCGCCGAAGGTGCGCTGCGACCACCGCGAGAATGCGATGGTGTGCCGTAGGCCCAGGTACAGCTGCACGATGCCGGGCAGGCGGGACCCCCGTGGAGGCGTGTTCCCGTGGGCGACCGGGCAGTGGCCGGTCGCCTCATGGCTTTGCTCTGCAGTACTCAATGCATCAGTTCCTGAACGACGGTGGACATAGCGGTTCAACCCTACGTGGCCGGCGCTCCGTGGCGGCCCGCACCGGCAGCGAAACGGCCAGCGCCAGTGACGGTGTCCGCGGCAAGCGAGGCCATGCCGTGTGTCCACTCGTTCGCCATCGCCGCATCGAGCTGCATCGCGTGCTGCTCGTGCACCGACAGTCGGTCCTGGCGCAGGCAGGTCTGCGGAAGCGCCGCGAGCTGCTCCGCCAGTCGTATCGATTCCTGGACGGCGTGACCAAGTGCGCTCACTCGGTTCGCCAAACCCATCTGAAATGCCTCCGCGGCGTCCACGGCACGTCCGGTGAGGATCAGGTCCAGCGCGCGGGACTGACCGATCAACCGCGGCAGCCGCACCGTCCCGCCGTCGATCAGCGGCACCCCCCAGCGCCGGCAGTACACCCCGAACACCGCCGCCGGGTCGGCCACCCGCAGGTCACACCACAGCGCCAGCTCCAATCCGCCGGCGACGGCGTGACCCTCTACCGCGGCGATCACCGGTTTGCCCAGCTGCAGACGCGTCGGGCCCATCGGCCCCTGGTTCGTTGCCTCCGGCGGGGCGACACGCATCGTTCCTGCGGCCACCGCCTTGAGGTCCGCACCGGCGCAGAAGGTGCCGCCCGCGCCGTGCAGCACGGCCACCACGGCGTCGTCGTCCGCATCAAAGGCCAGGAATGCCTCGTAGAGCGCAGTGGCGTGCTCGGTGTCGACGGCGTTACGCACCTCGGCCCGGTCCAGGGTGACCACGGTGACCGGCCCATGCCGCTCGACGCGGACGGTCATACCTTGGGGGTGGCGCGCTCGATGATCGCCGCGGTGTCCACCCCGGCGGGCAGGGTGCCGTACGCGCTGCCCCAGTCTCCGCCGAGCCGGCTGGCGCAAAACGCGTCCGCAACGGCGGGATGTCCACTTCGGACGAGCAGAGCGCCCTGCAGGGCCAGCGCCATGTGCTCGGCCACCCGCCGCGCGCGGACCTCCAAGTTCTCCAGGTCGCTCAGCTCGGTCTTGAGCGCGGCCACCGCCGCATCCAGGTGCTCGTCGGCCCCGGCCACGGAGTCCAGCTCATCGAAGAACACCGCGAGGCTCTGCGGTTCCCGACCCATGGCCCGCAGGCTGTCCAGCGCGGCGACGTTGCCGGAGCCCTCCCACACGCTCTGCAGCGGCGCCTCCCGGTAGAGCCGCGGCATCCGCGACTCCTCGATGTAGCCGTTGCCGCCCAGGCACTCCAGGGCTTCGGCGGCGTGTCCGGGTCCACGCTTGCAGACGAAGTACTTGCTCACCGACAGCCCGATCCGGCGCAGCGCTGCGGCTTTGTCGTCCCCGGCGATGGCCTTGTCGGTGGTGCCGGCCAACCACAGCGCGACGGTGGCCGCCGCCTCCGCCTCCACGGCGAGGTCCGCGAGCACGTTGCGCATCAGCGGCTGGTCGACGAGCTGCGAGCCGAATGCGGCGCGGTAGGTGGCGTGGTGCGTGGCCTGCGCAATTCCGGCGCGCATGCCCGCGGTGGTGCCGATAATGCAGTCAAGCCGGGTCATGTTGACCATCTCGATGATCGTGCGCACCCCGCGGCCGGGATCGCCCACCCGCCAGGCCGTCGCCTGCTCGTACTCCACCTCGGCGCTGGCGTTGGAGTGGTTGCCGAGTTTGTCTTTGAGCCGCTGCAGGAACATCCGGTTGAGGCTGCCGTCGGGGAGCACCCGAGGCAGCAGGAAGCAGGAGAGGCCATGCCCGCCTTTCGGGGACACGTCTTCCTGGGCCAGCACCAGGAAGACGTCGGACATCGGCGCGGAGGTGAACCACTTGTGCCCGGTGAGCAGGTGGCTGCTATCGGCCTGCGCCACCGCGCGGGTGGTGTTGGCCCGGACGTCGGAGCCGCCCTGCTTCTCCGTCATCGACATACCCGCGATGAGGCCGCGCTTGCCCAGCGGCGCCCGCAGCCCGAAGTCGTACTCCCGCGAGGTGAGCAGAGGCTCGTAGGCGGCGGACAGCTCCGGGCTCGCGCGCAGCGCCGGAATGATGGCGTTGGTCATGGAAATGGGGCAGCCGTGCCCGGCGTCGGCCTGGCTCCAGACCAGGAACTTCGCGGCACGGGCGACGTGCGCGCCGGGGCCGGGCTCACTCCACGGCGAGGAGTGCAAGCCGTACTCCACCGCGGTGCGCATCAGCTGGTGGTAGGCGGGCAGGTACTCGACCTCGTCGATGCGATGCCCGTAGCGGTCGTGCGTCTTGAGCACCGGGGGATGCGCCTCCGCCAGATCCCCCCACTGCTGAGCCTGTTCGCTGCCGGCCAGCCGACCGAGGGCGTGCAGCTCATCGGCGGCCCAGCCGGCGTCCTCACGGGCGAGGCCTTCGAGCAGTACGGGGTAGTCAGCCGCGTCGTAGTCGACCAGCGGGGGGACCTGGTTGGTGACGTCGTGCGTGGTGCTCATGACTTCCTCCGATGCAACGCTGGGTGAACGTGATCAACGATTCGACGGTGTGTGCATTGGCTTTTCGGCGCCCGAGCGGTTGCACCAGCGCCTCGGCGACCGCACCGATGAGTCCGGCGGCGGTGACCTCGACGTCCTGCTCGGGGATCTGGGCCCGGCGGATGCCGTCGGTCAGTACTGTGGCGAGCAGGTCGCGGTAGGACTCGCGGAAGGCCAGCCGCTCGGCGTCCACCAGGGCGTCGACGGGCTCGGCGAGCAGCGCGTAGGCCAGCTGGGGGGCGTGCAGGGCGCGGCCGGTGAAGGTCTCGATGGCCGCGGTGATGCGCAGGCACTCACAGGGCGGGTCCGGCACGGCTTGAGCGGCGGCGGTGAACGCGGCGACCTCTTTCGAGCACGCCGCCCGGAAGACCTCGGCGAACAACTCGCCCTTGTTGGGGAAGTACCGGTACACGGTGCCCGTGCCCACACCCGCCGTGGCCGCTACGTCAGCCACCGAGCAGCCGGCGTAACCCTGCTCGGCGACCAGGCTCAACGCAGCGGCCAACAGCTCAGCCCGGACGGCGTCCAGACGTTCCTGCACCGCAGGGGTGCGTCGGTAGGCCACGCATGAAGTGAAGCACCATTCCGTGCTTGCGGCAAGGGGTAGGAAACGCCGATCAGCCTTGGAGCAGCGGAAGCACCGCTTGCAGCTCGTCGGCCACCGAGGTGGGCACGATGTAGCCGTCCCGATTCTCGATCTGCGCCAGGTTGGCCTGGATGTCCTCCACGCTCGGGTGCGCGCCCTTGCCGGCGAACCAGCCCGGGGTGAGGCCGGTGAACACCCGCGCGTAGCGGCCGCCGAGGGCGGAGAATGCCTCGTGGGTCAGCTCGCAGGCCTCGCTGGCCAGGAACACCGTCATCGGCACCACCAGCTCGGGGGCCACCGAGTCACCGGCAGAACCCAGCAGCTCCTCGGTCATCCGGGTGCGCGCCACCGGCATGATGACGTTGCTCTTGATGTTCGCCTTGGCGCCTTCGATGGCCAGCACGTTGGACAGTCCGACCAGCCCGGCCTTGGCGGCACCGTAGTTGGCCTGCCCGAAGTTGCCGAACACGCCGGCGTTGGAGGCGGTGAACACGAAACGCCCGTAGCCGTGCTCCTTCATGCTGGCGAACGCCGGCTGGCTGACGTAGAACGCCCCGCGCAGGTGCACGTCCAGCACCGCGTCCAGGTCGGCCCACTCCATCTTCAAGAAGCTCTTGTCCCGCAGGATGCCCGCGTTGTTGATGACGACGTCGACCTTGCCGAAGTTGTCGATCGCGGTCGCCACGATGGCCTTGCCGCCCTCGGGCGTGGACACCGAGTCGTGCGAGGCGGCGGCGCGCCCACCCTTGGCGGTGATCTCGTCGACCACCTTCTGCGCGGCACTGTCCGAGCCGCCGACGCCGTTCACGGACCCACCGAGGTCGTTGACCACCACAGCAGCCCCGCGGGCGGCGAACTCCAGGGCGTAGGCGCGGCCGAGGCCACCGCCTGCGCCGGTCACGATTACGACGCGGTCATCAAAGGCGATCTCGGGCATAGAGGATCCTTCCGGTACGAGGGTGTCGGCCGTACACGGTAGCGGTGGATCAACCCTCGCCGTGGGGCGGCACCGACAGCTCCCCCATCTCCGACCAGCCGGTGCCCGGCATCTCGAAATTGACGATCTCCGGGGTCTCGGCCAACAGCGGCTGCATCGCGGTGAGACCGTCCTTGAAGTGCTGGGAGCTCACGTGCGCGGACCCGGCGTCGCCGTCGCGGAAGGCCTCCACGAGGACGAACTGGTTCTCGACGTCCACGCTCCGCGACCACTCGAACCAAAGGTTGCCCTCCTCGGCCCGTGTGGCCTGGGTGAAGGCATCCACGCGGTGCAGCCAATCGTTGCTGCACTCCGGGCGGACCGTGAACTTGACGACGATGAAGATCATGAACGACATTGTCGCGCTTTCGCCCGCAAGCCGCGCGACGGATAACGGGAATGCGTGCGGCCGACGGAGCGTTCTTTATTGAATACTTAACTAGAGAGGAGTCCGAGATGCCCGCGATCACGGCCGACACCTTGTCCCTGCCCCGCCTGGCCACGGCCGGCTTGGGCGACACCGAGCGCACCGTCCACTCGATCACCACCGGCCCGCGCGGCTTCGAGGGAGAGGGGTTCCCGGTAGTCCGCGCCTTCGCCGGGGTGTCCGCCGCCGAGCTCGATCCGTTCGTGCACA
>JAABUH010001356.1_pt1 | contig 28093 bp, 19 predicted proteins | sample 5559121 | NCBI WGS metagenome assembly JAABUH01 (sample SAMN10711871, study PRJNA513364) | rock metagenome | isolation source: Antarctica rocks | place: Antarctica: Victoria Land, Battleship Promontory nord | collected 2015-12-28
AGCATGAATAAGCTCCCCGCGCCGCCCTTTTGCGTGCCTGATGGCGTGCTACAATGCGGCCATTGTCCCGAAGATGGCCGTGAGCGCGGCGAATGAGGAGGTTCCGAGTGAGCGAGTTGCGCGATGCCGAGCGCCAATTGCTCGGTGATATCTGGACGAGCGATGAGCCGTACCTGAATCTGCTCGAACTCTGCGACGATATCGGCAATCGCTGGGCGGGGAGCCCGAGCGAGCACGCCGCCGGGGAATTCATCCAGAGCAAGCTTGTCGCCTACGGGCTCCAGCACGTCCACCTGGAGCCGGTGCGGTTCGGCGCGTGGGAGCGCGGCGAGGCGACCCTGCGGATGATCGCGCCGATCGAGAAGGACTTTTCCTGTGTGGCGTTGCCCTATTGCCCGGCTGGCGAGATCACCGGCGAGCTGATCGACGTGGGCGATGGCGAGGAAGACGACTTCGCGCGGCTCGGCGAGGTGGTACGCGGCAAGATCGCGATCAGCGCCGCCGAGACGAACCCCGCCGGACGACCGGGCGGCAAGCTGAGCCACCGCACCGACAAGCTGGCCCGCGCGGTGGCCGCCGGGGCGCTCGGCTTCATCTTCGTCAACCAGAATCCCGGCCTGCTGCACATCACCGGCGGCATCGCCGGGCCGGGCGGCACCCCCGCCGCGATCATCGGCATCGGCGTCTCCTGGGAGACCGGCTCCGCGATCTTGCGGCTGGCGAAACGCGGCGAGGTCACCCGCCTGACGATCCGTACCGGCGGGCGGTTCTTCCAGAACACCTCCCACAATGTCGTCGGCGATATCCCCGGCTCGCGCTGGCCCGACGAGCTTGTGCTGGTCGGTGCCCACTACGATGGTCACGACATCTCGCAGGGCGCGCTCGATGACGGCGCGGGGACGGTGGTCGGCATGGAGGCGGCGCGAGTGCTCGCCGCCCTGCCGCGCGAGGCGATCGGGCGGACGATCCGCATCGTCCTCTTCTGCGGCGAGGAGGTCGGCCTCTTCGGCTCCTGGGCCTACACCGCCGACCACCCGGACGATGCCGAGCGGACGCGCTTCATGCTCAACCTCGACACCGCCGGGCGCGGCAAGGGCGGCTCCGAATCCCTCTCGCTGACCGGCGCACCCGACCTGATCCCGTATTTCCGGGAACACGCGGTGGCCGCGAAGTACGACTATCCGGTGACGCACCGCTTCCAGTCGCACTCCGATCACTTCCCGTACGCCCTGCGCGGCATCCCGACCGCCACGCTCAGCAGCCCCGATGATAAGTCCACCCTGGTCGGGCGCGGTTGGGGGCACACCGAGGCCGACACCGTCGATAAGGCGAGCCTGCGCGGCTTGCAGATGGCGGCGGCGTTGGCCGCGCGCGTCCTCTTGCAGGTCAGCGCCGATGCCGACTTCCCCGGTCGTCGCCGCAACCGCGATGAGGTGCTGGAGCAGGTCCGCGAGGCCGGGTTGGAGGAGCGCCTGACGAGCACCGGGCGGCTCGATCTCGCCGGAGCATAGCCGGTTTACACCGCGAAACATTTTTGCCGGGGCGGGGATCGGCCCCGCCCCCCGTTCTGCCACCGAGGAACGTATGAGCGATGCTGCAACCCCCGCGAACGCTGCGCCTGAAGTCGAAGAAGATATTGCCGGGGTGGCCCGTTGGCCTGCCACACTCGCAGTTCTGCTTATCGGCACGATTTTCTTCTTCATCTCGTCTAAATATACCGTAGGACCGAGTTGGGTGGTGTTAGCCGTCACTGCGGCGTTGTTGATCCCCCTTTGGGCCACGCGGCGGCATGGGATGCATCACTGGACGCATGCCATCGCCCTTGCACTGAACGGTGTCCTCACCCTCGCCGTGGCATCGAGCGCGATCCTCCTCCTCGTCCGCCTCTCCACCGGCGAGACGCAGTCGTTGGCGTTGCTACGCGATGCCTCGCTCATCTGGGGCGTGAATATCGTCGTTTTCGCGCTCTGGTATTGGAATCTCGACGCGGGTGGCCCGGCGAAGCGGCATCCCGGCAAACACGCCAGCTCCGACTTTGCCTTCCCGCAGCAGCAGCAGGACGATGACGGCGAGGTCGAGGGGTGGTCTCCAGGGTTTACCGACTACCTGTTCCTTGCGTTCAACACCTCGACCGCCTTCTCACCGACCGATACCCTGGTGCTCGCGCGGCGGATGAAGGTGCTGATGATGCTCCAATCGGCGATTTCACTACTGATCGTGGCCGTTCTGGCGGCCCGCGCGATCAATACGATCGGTGGCCCACCAAGCCCGTGATAGTCCGTGGCAGTTCTCTTCAGGCAAGGTACGAAAAAGGCGGGGCGATCAATTAGATCGCCCCGCCTCTCTGTCGCCTCGTTGTCGTTGCCGCCTCAGGCGATAGTCCCCACCGGGTGCTCGACCGCCGGGCTCTGCTCGCCGATCGCCCAGTCGTTCCAAATCTCGCCGGTGATGTACTCCTGCGCGTCCAGCGCGGCCATACAGCCCTCGGCGGCGGCGGTGACCGCCTGGCGATAGCGGTGGTCGCGCACGTCGCCCGCGACGAAGACGCCGGGGATGTTGCTGGCCGTGTGCTCCCTGGCGATCAGGTAGCCCGCCGTGTCCATATCGAGCTGGTCCTTGAAGATTTCCGTGTTCGGGCGGTGGCCGATCGCCACGAAGACCCCCGCCACGTTGAGGGTCGATTCCTCGCCGGTCTGCGCGTTCCGCAGCTTGACGCCGCGGACCGTCTTGTCGCCGACGATCTCGGCGATCTCGTTGTTCAACGCCCACGCGATCTTCGGGTTGTTGCGCGCGCGCTCCTGCATGATGTGGGAGGCCCGCAACTGCTCGCGCCGGTGGATGATGGTGACCTTCGAGGCGAGTTGGGTCAGGTAGGTCGCCTCCTCCATCGCCGTGTCGCCGCCGCCGATGACCGCGATCTCCTTGTTGCGGAAGAACGCGCCATCGCAGGTGGCGCAGGACGAGACACCACGCCCGCGGAAGCGTTCCTCCGACTCCAGGCCGAGCCACAGCGCCGACGCGCCGGTCGCGACGATCACCGTCTTGGCGTGGTACGCCTCCTCGTAATCGCCCTCGCCGATGTAGGCGGTCAGCGGGCGCTTCGAGAAGTCCACGCGCGTGACATCGTCCTCGACCAATTCGGTGCCGAAGCGGATCGCCTGCTCGCGCATCTGCGCCATCAACTCCGGTCCATCGATACCGTGCGCGAAGCCGGGGAAGTTCTCGATCTCGGTCGTCAGCATCAGTTGCCCACCCGGCGTGCCACCGGTGACGAGCCCGGTGAAGAGCAATACCTTCAGGTTGGCGCGCGCGGCGTAAATCGCCGCTGTCCAGCCGGATGGCCCCGAGCCGATGATCATCACGTCGTAAAACTTACCGAGCTTCTTGGTTTCTACCATCGTTATTCTCCTTCTGCGGCGATTGAGCGGGGCGCGGCGCTCGTCGTTCCTCGCGACCGGCCTTACGTGTTGCCGTTCCCGTAAGACCCCTCGCCCTGCACCATTAATGATAACGACCGGGGGCGCGGCACATTCCCTTATATACTCGCCCATCCCCGCAACTTCAAGGCCAGCGGTCGTTTCGTCGGGTACTGTCAATGAAAGGTGGCTGGTTCGCCTGCTGGCGGGTAGAGGCGTGTCGTGAGGAGGGGTAGTGCCGCCAATCGGGCGATGCTGGCAGCACCGCTGCTTCAAGGGGGAGCGGGCAACGCGCACCCGTCCGCTCATTCTTCGGCCATTTCCGCTCGCGCTACAATCGCCTCACCACCACCACCTGAGTGGGCACCCGCCCATACGCCGCTTGTTCTACCTTGCCGGGGCATCGCCACGCCCGCTACAGCAGTTGCCCCGCGCAGGATACCAGCGCTGTCGGCCCTACTTTTGTCGGAATGTGTATCTTACAGCTGGCTTGACATCATTAAGTGTGAATGCTAGGATAGCGTTATTGGGGGTGAAAACAGCGGGGATTGGTCGTGGCATGGCGGCGACTATTGTCGTCGATCCGGTACTGCGGGGGACCAAAGCGGCGCGGCTCACCGCTTCATCTGTAAGGCCCATCTCGTGCTGTCCGGTCGAGCCGCGATCGGTTGGTTGCTGGAACGAGCGCCGGATCGAGGCGAGGTCACTCCGATTACCAATCCCTATGACGTTGACCTCCGGTAGCGTCATCGAACCCTGGAAGGCCAGCGGGAGGCCAGCGGGTCTCCTGGCCTCGGCAACCTGGTCCAGATTGCCAAACGGTTGCGGCAATATGCTGTAGTCAGCTGCTCTAGTGAAAGAGGGGCTCCGATGGGTATCGAGCGGTCGTTTTCCCGACGCAAGTTCCTCCTCGCCGCAACAGTGAGTGCGGCCGCGGTTCTCGCCTCCTGCGGCGGGAACGACTACCCGACGCTCGCCCCGCGGACGCCGGGCACCGGGGCCGGAAACTCGGGCGGCAGCAGCGCGGCGTCGCCGTGTTGCACCACGGCGACAGCCGCTGCGGTCGTGCCATCCTCCGCGCCTGCCGGGGGGGCGTCCGCTAACCTCCCCACGCCGCGCAACCAGACGGTCGTCTTCGAGACATCGAAGCTGAGCACCTTCGATAGCTTCAACCCCTACATCCCCAACGGGGAGCAGTACCAGGCCGGGATGGTCCAGGGGTGCCGGGAATGTATGTTCTACTTCGATTTCCCGAGCAACAAGCTGATCCCCTGGCTGGCGACGAAGTACGAGTACAACGCCGACTTCACCCAACTGACCCTCTCGCTCAATCCCGCCGCCAAGTGGAACGACGGGCAGCCATTCACCTCCGACGACGTCCTCTTCACGCTCGACTTGCTGAAGAAGAACGCCCAGTTCACCGGCTCCAGCGCGGTCACCACCTGGATCGATACCGCCACGGCACCGGACGCGAACACGGTGGCGCTGAAGCTGAAGCAGGCGAATCCGCGCTACCACTACAACTTCGTCGCGGCGATCACCGTCGATGTGATCAAGGTCGTGCCGAAGCATATCTGGGAGAAGCAGGACGCGGGGACATTCAAGAACAACCCGCCGGTCTTCACCGGCCCCTACGTCCTCGACCGGACGATCCCCGAGCAGTTCATGTTCGTCTGGAAGCGCAACCCCGACTATTGGAACAAGGCGAACCTCGACCCGAAGGCGCAATACGCGGTCTACCGGCAGGCGCTGACGCCCGACGCTAGCCTCCAGGAATTCACCCGTGGCAACACTGACATCACCAACTCGATCGACTACCCGCTGCAGCAATCGATCAAGAACAGCTATAAGGATTGGGTGCAGGTGATCGCCGCCGATGTCTGCCCGCGCGGCGTCTGGCTCAATCAGGATTCGCCCTCCGGCCTCTTCCAGACCGCCGAGGGGCGGCAGGTGATGTCGCTGCTGCTCGACCGCGACCTGATCGCCAAGACGATCTGGCAGCCCGCCTCGCGACCTGCGAAGTATCCGTGGGCCGATTGGTCGGCCAACGATAAGTTCGTCAATCCCGACATCCAGAAGAAGTACGACCTGGTCTTCGATCCGCAGCGCGCGGGGCAATTGCTCGACGGCCTGGGGGCGACCAGCAGCGGCGGCACCCGCCAGTTGAACGGGAAACCCCTCGCGCTGACTTGCATCACCCCGGTGGAGGTCGGCAAGAACGAGTATCAGATCGGGCAGTCGCTCGCCGAGAATGCCAAGAAGATCGGCATCGATATCCAGATCAGGAGCCTGGTCGGCACCCCCTTCGACGATGCCTATAACAACGGCCAGTACGACCTCACCTCACACTGGCTCTGCGGCTCAGCGCTCGACCCCGGCCAGCTCTACGCCCTGTTCGAGGATAAGTACTACCAGCCGATCGGGACCCGCACCACCCAAGGCACCGCAGGTGCGACGCGGACGCGGATCCCCGAGCTGAACGCGATCGCCACGAAGATCGATAACACCGACCCGAGCAACCCCGCCAACAAGCCGATGTTCGATCAGGGACTCGATGTTTTCATGAAGAATCTCCCCGCGATCCCCGTCATTCAGACGGTCTTCCCGATCGCCTATAACACGACCTACTGGAGCGGTTGGCCGACGAATGACAATCTCTACAATGTGCCGCAACACTGGTGGGCGCAGTTCATCTTCGTCCTCGGCAAGATCCAGCCGACCGGGAAGTAGACGCGCCGGATCGCCGGGTTATCGCCCAGGGTCAGGGATTGGGGGGCCGTATGGCGATTCAGACACCGCTCGTTACCGTGGAGGAAACGGCGCTCGATGCGGCGGCCGTGCAGACGGAGGGGCGGCGGCGGGTCAATCCCGCCCTCGCCTACTTCGCCCGGCGCATCGGACTCTACTTCGTCACCCTGTGGGGGGCGGTGACCGCCACCTTCGTCTTCTTCCGGCTCATCCCCGGCGACCCGATCGGCGCGATGATCTTCCAGTTGCAGGCGCAGGGGCAGTACGGGGGGCAGGAGCAGACGCAGGCGATCGTCGACTACTACCGGCACGCCTTCGGCCTCGACGGGAACCTCTTCGAGCAGTACGTCCGCTACTTGCAGCGACTCCTGCTCAATCAGGATTTCGGCCCGTCGATCATCGCCTACCCGCTCCCCGCCAGGGATCTGATCGTGCGGTCGCTGCCGTGGTCGATCGGCCTCCTGGGGAGCGCGACCCTGCTCGCCTGGGTGGTGGGCGTGCTCGGGGGCACCTTCGTCGGCTGGGCGCGCCGCTCGCGCGGCGCGGGCGCGATCACCAACGTGGCCCTGCTCCTCTCGCACGTCCCCGCGTACTTCGTGGCGCTCTTCCTGGTCTTCATGCTGGCCTATCGCACCCCGCTCCTCCCCGCGAACGCCGCCTACGACGCGAACCTCGCCATCGGCCTCAACGGGCCGTTCATCGCCAGCGTGATCCGGCACGCGATCATCCCTGTCCTGGCGACCGCGCTCGTCGGTGCCTGCAACTGGCTGATCACCACCCGCACCCTGGTCGTCAGCATCCTCGGCGAGGACTACCTGACCTTTGCCGGGGCCAAGGGGCTGTCGGCGCGGCACATCCTCAATCGCTACGTCATGCGGAATGCCTGGCTGCCGCAGATCACCGCGCTCGGCATCACCCTCGGCGCGGTTTTTAACGGCAACGTGCTGGTGGAGCGGCTCTTCCGCTATCCCGGCGTGGGCAACCTGTTGGTCGATGCCGTCGCGGTGAAAGATGTCAACACCGCGCAGGGGATCATCGTCTTCCTGATCTTCGTGGTGCTCACCGCCAACTTGATCATCGATCTCTGCCTGCCCCTCTTCGATCCCCGGGTGAAACACGTGCGCTGAGCGGGGGACGATCGACGGGCGGGGACGATAGCGGCCAGGTAGGCGAGGAGGGCGTATGGCACTGGCACGTATCTGGCGCTCCAGCGGGAAATTCCGGTTCGGGGCCACGATCCTGGCGTTGTTAATCGCCACCGCGTTGCTGAATCCGCTCCTGGTGCGGCTCGCCATCGGGAATGTCAATCCGCTCCAGAGCGGGACCTTCGATATCTTCCTCGATCCGGGTCGGCAGAATCCTCTGGGCACCGACCGTTTCGGGCGCGATGTGCTCGCCCTGGTGCTGATCGGGCTGCCCAACTCCCTGATGGTCGCGGCGATCGCCGGCGGCATCTCCACCGTGCTCGGGGTCGTCGTCGGCTTCGTGGCCGGCTACAAGGGCGGCAAGACCGACGCCTTCTTGCGTACCGTCACCGACATGTTCCTGGTCGTCCCGACGCTGCCGCTGATTATCGTGCTCGCCGCCTACTCGAAGAGGGTCACGATCCTGCAACTGGGCCTCATCCTGGCGGTCTTTAGCTGGCCCTATGCCGCGCGCGTGATCCGTTCGCAAGTCCTCAGCTTGCGCGAGCGGCCCTACATCGAGCTCTCGCGGATGACGAACATGAACGATCGAGAAATCATTTTTCAGGACATCCTGCCGAATATGCTGCCCTATATCGGGATCGGCTTCGCCGGTGCCGCGCTCGGTGCGGCCTTCGCCCTCGTCGGCCTCGAGATCATCGGGCTCGGCCCGAGTGACACGATGGATCTCGGGCTGTTGATCAATTTCTCCCAGGGGTGGGGCGTGCTGAGTCTGGGCAAGTGGGCGATCCTGGCGGCTCCGGTGACGCTGCTGATTCTCCTCTTTCTCAGCGTCGCGCTGATGAATCAGGGGCTGGAGGAAGTCTACAATCCACGCCTGCAAGGGATGGAGAGCTAGGGGGGAGATGATGCCGCAAGGCGGGGAGGGCCGACGGGCGAGAACCATGCCCCAAGGCGGGAGGGCCAGAAAATGAAGACGATGCCGCACAGGGCACCCACGAGCCGCAATACCGCCAACGGCCCCCTGCTACAGATCGAGGATCTGCAGATCCACTACCAGACCGCGCGCGGCCTCGCCCGCGTGGTCGATGGCGCGAACCTGACCGTCGGGCGCAACGAGATCTTCGGATTGGCCGGCGAGTCGGGCTGTGGCAAGACCACGCTCGTCGAGGCGATCCTCCAGATCATCCGCTTCCCCAACCGGATCGCGCACGGTCGCGTCCTCTTCTCTCCCGATGCGGACGACGAGCCGGTCGATCTGATGGCGCTTTCGCCGACGCGGATGCGCCGCTTCCGCTGGGAGCATATCTCCTACATCCCGCAGGGTTCGATGAATTCGCTCAACCCGGTCATGCGCATCGGCGACCAGATCGTCGATGGCATGACCGCCCACGGCGTGCCGGAGGCCACCGCGCGGGAGAAGATTCCCGATCTCCTGGAGCGCGTCGGGCTGGAGGGTCGGGTGACCCGCCTCTACCCCCACGAGTTGAGCGGCGGGATGAAGCAGCGCGTGATCATCGCCGCCGCCATCTCGATGGACCCGGAGTTGATCATCGCCGACGAGCCGACGACCGCGCTCGACGTCAACGTGCAGCGGGTGATTTTGGAGACGCTGGTCACGCTGCGCCGCGATCTCGGCGTCGCGATCTTGATCGTCAGCCACGACCTCCCCGTCCACGCCCAGCTGGTCGACCGGATCGGGATCATGTACGCCGGGCAGGTCTTCGAGGTCGGCGGGGTGCGACCGGTGCTGAAGAATCCCCTCCAGCCCTACACGCAGGGGCTGATGCGCTCGATCCCCGCGATCGGTGGCGTGCGGAAGCGGCTCGGCGGCATCGCCGGCGTCGCGCCGAGCCCGCTCGACTGGCCGAGCGGCTGTCGGTTCCACCCGCGCTGCCCGCAGGCGATGGAACTCTGCGCGAGCGTCGTGCCGACACTCGCGGCGATCCGGCCCGGCCCGCGCGTCGTCGGCGAGCAGGAGCAGGCGCTCACCGTCGAGCCGCAGCGCTTCGTCGCCTGCCATCTCTATCCCGAGTCCACCCCCCTGGAGGCGCGGGACACCTCCCGGCAACCCCTCCGCCGGACGGACGACACCCCCATCCCCGCCATCGTGCCCAGTGACAGGAGCGATCGATGAGCATGGCCACGGCACCGATCCTGGAGATGCGCGGGGTGACCAAGGTTTTTGGCAACGTCGGCCCCGGCGGGGCGGGGACAGTGGCGACCGATCGGGTGTCGCTGACGCTCGACGAACGGCCACCACGGATCCTGAGTATCGTCGGCGAGAGCGGCAGCGGCAAGACGACCGTTGCCCGCGCGCTGCTGGGTCTGAACCCGCCCACCAGCGGGCAGGTGCTCTATCGCGGCAAGGACGCCTACGGCCTGAGCGGCGCGGAGATGATCACCTATCGGAAAGAGGTCCAGGCGATCTTCCAGGACCCCTACGGGATCTACAACCCGTACTACCGGATCGACCGCGTCTTCAACATGACGATCAAGAAATTCGCGCTGGCGAGCTCGAAGGATGAGGCGCGCACGATCACCGAGGAGGCGCTGCACGCCGTCAACCTGCGCCCCGGCGACGTCCTGGGGCGCTTCCCGCACCAGCTCAGCGGCGGCGAGCGCCAGCGCGTGATGTTGGCGCGCGCCTACATGCTGCGCCCCAAGGTGATCGTCGCCGACGAGCCGATCTCGATGCTCGATGTGGCCGTCCGCGCGATCTTCATGAACATCATCCTCGACTTCAAAGAGCGGCACGGGATGTCCACCATCTTCATCACGCACGACCTCTCGAGCGCCTACTATCTCGGCGGCGACATCATGGTGATGGCGCGCGGGCGCGTCGTCGAGGAGGGACCGGCGGAGACGGTGATGGCGCGCCCGGCGCACCCCTACACGCAGTTGCTGCTCCAGTCGATCCCGTCGCCCGACCCCGACGAGCGCTGGCAGGGCCTCCCACCCTCCAAGTCGACCCCTCCTGCCGGGAGGATGGGAGGCCGCGATCGCTGCCTCTTCGCCGAGCGCTGCCCGTATGTGATGGAACGCTGCTGGGAGCAGCGCCCGCCCCACTATCCGGTCGATCAGCAGCGCGTCGCCTGCCACCTCCACCGCCCGGAGGCCGCCGTCCCTGCGGCCGCCGTGATGGGCGAGAGGCGCAGCGCCGCCGATTGAGCACCATGCTGGAGCGTGTCGAGGCGAGGCCATGATGTTGGATATTGCCAACGCGCGCCGATAATGAGCGGCGCGAGGGCGTGCCGGAGCGTGGGTGGGTAGCCGGTACTATCAATTTGCGGCGAAGCGTTCGTGGGCAGCGGCGGTAGGCTGCGACGGTGAGGCGGTGGCGTCCGGGGCGGCGGTGTGGCGCGACGTTGCCTCGCCGCCCCCACGCCAGCGTCGGTCGGTGTGCATGCCCCCGCGTTTGTTCGGCCCCTTGTGCCGATGATGCGCGCCGCGCCGTCACTTCGCGCCTCATACCCGACGACGATCGGTGCGACCGCGTCATCCCTCCTCGTCGGTCGAGGGCGGCACGCGGCCGCGCCGCCGGTCGCTACTCCCTGTCGAACGCGCTCGCCGCTGGCCCTGCTGGGCAGCGGCGAGCGTGACAACGCAACATGCCGCACTCGCTTTAGCGGGCTGTCTTCAGGTCGAGCGAGCGTGTCTCGATGATCGGCTTGACCAGCGCGATGAAGTCGTCGATCGCCATCCCGCCGAGTTGCTCCTCGGTGCGGAGGCGGACGGAGACCGCGCCCGCCTCGATGTCGCGGTCCCCCGCGACGAGCATGTAGGGGATCTTCTGGTTCTGTGCCGCGCGGATCTTGTTGTTCATGCGGTTGTTGCTGTCGTCGACCTCCGCGCGGATCCCCGCCGCCTTCAGCTTCGCGGCCACCTCCTGCATGTAGGGGAGGTGGCGGTCGGCGATCGGGATCAGCTTCGCCTGGACCGGCGCGAGCCAGACCGGGAACGCCCCCGCGAAGTGCTCGATGATCACGCCCAGGAAGCGCTCCGTCGAGCCGGTGACGGCGCGGTGCAGCACAACCGGCGTGTGTGCCGCGCCATCCTCGGCGATGTACTCGCAGCCGAGCCGCCCCGGCTGGATGAAGTCCACCTGGATCGTGGAGAGCTGCCACTCGCGCCCGAGGGCGTCCTTCGCCATGAAGTCGGCCTTCGGCCCGTAGAAGGCCGCCTCGCCCTCCTCCGCGTCGTAGGCGACGCCGTTCGTATCGAGCGCCGCCCGCAACGCCTCGATCGCCTTGTTCCACTTCTCCGGGTCGTTGACGTACTTCCCCTCACCGCCTGGCAGGGAGAGTTGCACCCGGTAGTCGGTCAGCCCATACGTCCCCAACACCTCCGTGATCAGGTGGAGGCAGCGCGCGAACTCCTCCTGAATCTGCTCCTCGGTGCAGAAGACGTGGCAATCGTCCTGCGTCAGCGAGCGCACGCGCGTCAGGCCCGAGAGCGCGCCGCTGATCTCGTAGCGATACAGCGTGGCGAACTCCGCGAAGCGCAGCGGCAACTCCCGATAGGAGTGGACCCCCATCTCGTTGTAGAGGGTCATGTGCGAGGGGCAGTTCATCGGCTTCAACCGCAGCACTAACTCCTCATCGACCATCGGCGGGAACATCACGTCGGCGTAGTTCTCATAATGGCCGGACTTGCGGTAGAGGTCTTCCTTGACCATGTGCCCGGTCCAGACGTGCTCGTAGCCGTAGCGCGTCTGCGCCTCGCGGACGTAGCGCTCCATCTGATAGCGCAGTTGCTCGCCCTTGGGGGAGAAGAGCGGCAGCCCCGCGCCGACCTCCTCGCTGAAGTAGAAGAGGCCCAATTCGCGCCCGAGCTTGCGGTGGTCGCGCTTGCGCGCCTCTTCGAGCATGAAGAGGTAGTTGTCGAGTTCCGCCTGTGTCGGCCAGGCCGTGGCGTAGATGCGCTGGAGCATCGGGCGGTGCTCGTCGCCGCGCCAGTACGCCCCCGCGATGCTCATCAGTTTGATCGCGCCGATCTTGCTGGTATCGTGGACGTGCGGCCCGCGGCAGAGGTCCACGAACGCGCCGTTACGGTAGAGGGAGATCGTCTCGCCATCCGGCAGATCGCGGATCAGTTCTTCCTTGTACGGCTGCCCCGCGAAGTATTCCAGCGCGGCCTCGCGTGAGGGGAACGCCTCGGAACTGAACGCTTCCTTGGCCGCGATGTGCGCGCGCATCCGCCCCTCGATCGCCGCCAGATCGTCGGGCGTGAGGGTGCGCGGGAGCTCGAAGTCGTAATAGAAACCGTCCTCGATCGGGGGACCGATCCCCAGCTTCGCCTCGGGGAAGAGATCGAGGACCGCTTCGGCCATGACGTGCGCCGCCGAGTGGCGCATCCGTTCGAGATCGTTCATGGGATACCTCCGGGTGAGTGGGCGGAGTGGGCGGAGTGGGCCAGTGGGCCAGTAGGGTAGTGACGAAGAAAACCGAGCGCTGCGCCGGTTCCCATTCTTTCTACTGGTCCACTCGCCCACTGGCCCACTCCGCCCACTCGTTAAAACACAAAACCGGCCATCCCCGAGGGACGCCGGTTCCTGACCGCGTGGTTCCACCCTGTTTCCGCCGCTCCGCCATCGCTGCGGGAGGGGCGCTCGTGGTGCCGATAACGGTGGCGACCGGAGCGGCCTACGCGGGCAAGCTTGCGCGGCTCGCCGTTCGGTGCTCGGCTCGCGGGGGGTCGCCGTCGATCCGTTTGCCGAAGGAACCTCACACCCGTCGGGTTCCCCTCGCTGTCGGCGCGTGATCACGGCGCTGTCCCGCTCATAGCCACCGCAATCGTAGCGAGCGATCACGCCGCTGTCAATCTGTCGCGGTGCCGGTCGTCTTGCCCGGTCAGTGCGCCGCGAGCGCGGGCGACACGTCGTGGTATCATCGGCTATGCTGGCGACCTCGCTGACCTGAATACGCAGCCCTCCTTCGTCGTGCCGCTTCGTCGTCGTCGCGCCGTCCGCGCGCTCGCTGGTTGGTCATGGTCTGCACCCGTACGCGCAATTGCATGAGGAGCGAGCGATGCGTAGCGATCCCGCCGCTCACCGCTCCCGCTGGTATCGCCCGATGCGCGCCCGCGATCCCGAGCAACCACACCGCGCCTCCACGAATCTCGAACTCCTCTTCGATCTCTGTTTCGTCGTCGCCGTGGCGGTAGCCGCCGGGCAGTTGCACCATGCCATCGCCGAGGGCCATGCGGGCGCGGTGCTGATCGGCTACGCGCAGGTCTTCTTCGCGATCTGGTGGGCTTGGCTGAACTTCACCTGGTTCGCGTCCGGCTACGATACGGATGACGTGCCGTATCGCCTCACCACGGTGGTGCAGATCGCGGGGGTGCTGATCCTCGCCGCCGGCCTGCCGCGCGTCTTCGCCACGGGCGATTTCTCGATCATCGTGATCGGCTACGTCATCATGCGCTTCGCGATGGTCGCGCAGTGGCTACGCGCCGCCAGCGCCGATCCAGGGCGTCGCGCCACCGCCCGCCGCTATGCGCTCGGCATCACGCTCTGCCAGATCGGTTGGATCGTGCGGCTGATCCTGCCGGGCGAGTCGGGCAACCTGAGTTTTCTCGCGCTCGCATCGGCCGAACTGGCGGTGCCGCTGTGGGCGGGCGCCGCTCTCGCCCCTGGCACCCGGAGCACATCAGCGAGCGCCACGGCCTCTTCACGCTGATCGTCATCGGCGAATCGGTGCTGGCGGCGACGACCGCGATACAAAGCTCGTTAGACACGGGCGTTCCCCGGTCCGTCCTGATCACGACCGCCGCGTGCAGCCTGATCGTCGTGGTCGCGCTGTGGTGGCTCTACTTCGATCAACCGGCGCAGGCGACCCGCGTGTCGAAACGCCGATCCTATCTCTGGGGGTACGGGCATCTGCCGATCTTCGCCGCCGCCGCCGCCGTCGGTGCCGGACTCCAGGCCGCGATCGACACCGCCGCCGGTACGGCGCACATCTCGACCGCCGCCGCCGGGTTGGGGTTGGCGGTGCCGCTCGCCATCTATCTGCTCGGGGTGTGGGGGCTGCACCTCACGCCGGGCGAGGCAAGCCCGGCCCAGTTGGTCGCCTCGCCGCTCACCGCAGCGCTGGTCCTGGCGAGCACGCTCACTCCCTGGCCGCTGCCGCTGATCGCCCTGCTGATGGCCGCGCGCGTGGTTGTGGAGATCGTCGCGCCGCAGGGCGAGGAGCGGGGTGTGGTGGTGTCGCATGGGGCGGCGGCGGCACCGACCGAGACGGTCGATGTCATTATCACCGATGAGCGGCGCTGATCGGTGCCACCGACGCCGTGCCGATCGCACACATCGTCGCCGCGCAGCAACGCGCCAGGCACCCTGTACGTATACAACCGTGTCCCGCTATTGGCGATGGAAGAGGGGGTCGGGCGCATGGTACAATACTTGTGTGGCGGTGTACGGATAGCGCTGGCGTGAATGGGCCGATGCGCTTCGGCATCGGCCCCATAACGGTAGCACCCGGGGTGTTGGGGGAACGTGGTGACGCGGGTCCTGGCTTTGGCGAATCAGAAGGGTGGGGTCGGTAAAACGACCTCGACGGTGAATCTGAGCGCCTATCTGGCCGCCCGTGGCTTCCGCACGCTCCTGATCGACATCGACCCGCAAGGCAACGCGACGAGCAGTCTCGGGATCGACAAGGACGCCTGCCAGTACGCCATCTACGATGCGCTGCTGGATCGCACACCCCTACCGGAGGTGATCGTCCCGACCGCGCAGGAGCGCCTGTCGCTCGTGCCATCGACATCGGTCCTCCTCGGCTCGGAGACCGAAGCGGCGCTGACGAATGTCGATCAGCGCGAGCATCGCCTGATCGATGCGTTGAATAGCATCCCCGCCAACACCTACGACATCGCCCTGATCGATTGCCCCCCCTCCCTCGGCCTGCTGACGCTGAATGCGCTGGTGGCGGCGGAAGGGGTGGTCATCCCGATCCAGTGCGAGTTCCTGGCGCTGGAAGGGCTGGCGCAGCTCTCGAACAACATCCAACTCGTCAAGCGCACCTTCAACGCGCGCCTCGACATCCTCGGTGTCCTGCTGACGATGTACGACGCGCGCACCCGCCTCTCGGCCCAGGTGGCCGAGGAGGTACGGCGCTTCTTCCCGAATCGCCTCTTCGCTTCGACGATCCCGCGCGGCATCCACCTGGCGGAGGCTCCTTCGTACGGCCAGAGTATCCTGGCCTACGATCCGGCCTCGCGCGGCGCGCTGGCGTACTCCGCCGCCGCCGATGAGCTGATCAGGCGGCTCGGCCTCGAAGCCCCCTTGCCGACGCCGGGTGTCGGTGGGGAAGCGGATGGCCTGGTGTCGCGGGTGACGGCGCGGCTCGCGCGTCCGTTCCGTGGGGGAGCGAGTGTCGCCGGATGAGCGGTGCGGCGTTGTCGCCTGGTCGACAAATCGGCATCCTTCGCACCGTTCGCTGTGCGCCCGCCTTTGTGCGGGCGCTGTCGTATTCAGGTGCAGAGGGACTGCGGGACGGAATAAATGGGACGCTACACCGTTTATTCCCCCAATATCGCGATGTACGATCCGGGGATGACTGAATAGCGACTCGTCGGGGCCGTGTGCTGCGGTCGCCGGGTCGAAACGATACTGAGCAGAAGTGGGGGTGACGTGGAAAAGTTGGGCGGCGGATTGGCGACACAGGCATATGGCACGCAATTCGATGAGAAGTTCGCCAAAGAGGGGCTGACGTTCGACGATGTGCTGTTGCTCCCGGCGGAATCTGCGGTCCTCCCGCGCGAGGTCAACACCCGCGCACGGCTGACGCGCACGATCGAGCTCAACATCCCGATCGTCTCGGCTGCTATGGACACCGTCACCGAGGCGCGGCTGGCGATCGCCCTGGCGCGCGAGGGGGGGATCGGCGTCATCCACCGCAATCTGTCGATCAAGGATCAGGTCGCGGAGGTAGACAAGGTTAAGCGCTCCGAGTCGGGGATGATCGTCGAGCCGGTGACGTTGCAGCCGCAGCATCGCGTGGCGGACGCCCTCAGCCTGATGAAGCACTACCACATCTCCGGGGTGCCGATCACCGATGAGGGCGGCAGGCTGGTCGGCATCCTCACCAATCGCGATCTGCGCTTCGCGGATGATGTCGAGCAGCCGATCGCCAACCTGATGACCTCCACCAATCTGATCACCGTGCCAGCCGGGACGACCCTGGACGAGGCCGAGGATATCCTGCACCGCCACAAGATCGAGAAATTGCCGGTGGTCGATCGCGAAGGCTGCCTGAAGGGGCTGATCACGGTCAAGGATATCCAGAAGAAGATGCAGTTCCCGAATGCGACCAAGGACGCGCAAGGGCGGCTGCGCGTGGCGGCGGGGATCGGCACCGGCCCCTACGAACTCGAACGGGCCGAGGCGTTGGTCGAGGCCGGGGTCGATGTGCTGGTGCTCGACAGCTCACACGGCCATTCGGTCGGGGTGATGGAGATGATCCGCCAGATCAAGGCGCGCTGGAACGTGCAACTGATCGCGGGCAACATCGCCACCGCCGCCGCCGCCGAGGCGCTGATCGAGGCCGGTGCCGACGCGATCAAGATCGGTATCGGGCCGGGCTCGATCTGCACCACGCGCGTCGTCGCGGGGACCGGGGTGCCGCAGATCACGGCGGTGTACGACTGCGCGCAGATCGCCATGCGCTACGGTATCCCGGTGATCGCCGACGGTGGCGTGCAGTATTCGGGCGATCTAGCGAAAGCGATCGCCGCCGGGGCGGATGTGGTGATGCTCGGCAGCCTGCTCGCCGGGACCGACGAGAGCCCCGGCGAGGTGGTGATCTATCGCGGCGAGCGCTTCAAGGAATATCGCGGCATGGGCTCGATGGGGGCGATGACGGCGCGCTCCTTCTCGAAGGACCGCTACTTCCAGGATGATGTCGCCAACATCTCGAAGCTCGTCCCGGAAGGGATCGAGGGTCGCGTGCAGTACAAGGGCGCGCTGACCAATATCGTCTATCAGCTCGTCGGCGGGCTGCGGCAGGCGATGGGGTACTGCGGCGCGGGGGATATCGAGGCGATGAAGACGCAGACGCGCTTCATCCGCATCTCCGGTGCGGGCCTGCGCGAGAGCCACCCGCACGACATCATCATCACCAAGGAGTCGCCGAACTACCGCCCGAACTAGCGCGGGCGGCGACAGAACAGCGAACAGGGAGCGGGGCCGGGGAATCTTCCCCGGCCCCGCTCCCTGTTCATGCCGACCGGACCATAACGCGGTAACGATGCTTGTCGGCTTTCTCACTTTCATTCAACCCGCGACGTAATTCAGACCCGGTCGCCCTGTGCGTGATGCTGGCGGAGCAGGCGCAGGCCGAAGATGATGGCGATCACGACGATCGCGACGATGGTCAGGGCCTGCGTGGCGGTGCTCACGTTGTCGGCCACGGCCTGCCAGTTCGCCCCGAAGGCATAGCCGAGCCCGGCATAGACGCTGGACCAGATGGTCACACCGACGATGTTGACGAGCATGAAGCGACGGAGCGGATAATGCGCCGTGCCGGCGAGGATGTTGACGATCGCGCTGATCGGGGAGAGCGGGAAGCGCGAGAAGAGGACCGAGAGCAGGCCATAGCGCGTGAACGAGGCGCGCGCCTGGGTGATGCGCTCCGCATCGAGGTGGAAACGCCCGCCCCACCGATTGAGCGCCGAACGTCCGCCGCGCCAGCCGAGCCAATAGCCGATGCCATTGCCGAGGAGGGTCGCGATGGTCGCGCCGAGGATCAGCAGGGGGAGGGAAATCTGCCCGCCCCCGGCGACGGCTCCCGCCGCGACCAGCAGGAGCGAACCCGGCAGGGGTACGCCGACGGCGGAGAGGAGCAGGACCGGGAGCAGGGCGATCAAGCCATACGTCGCCAGTAATTCGAGGAGCTGTTGCAGCATGTGGACTCTCGTACTCGCGCGTTCGAGGGGACCAACCGTGCTGAGTGTATCCCGAACGACGCGGATGAGCGGTGTCATAGCGTATTCGCACAGCACCGTCATCGCGCGGGCACGGTGTCGCCTTCGCTATGATAATGGTAGCGCATACACGAAGCCACCGCCGCTGCGAGTCTGGTATGCTATGTATGCGGTACGCTGGCTGGACGATGTAGCCAGCCGATCGTGGAATTCTCCGCCGATTCGTCCTCTCTTCCTCATCGCGCGCGCCTCCCTTTGCGGTTGCCCCTTGCTATTGTTCGCGCCTCGCACTGCTGTATTAGCGGCACCTTTATTGAGTTTTCCCGCCCTGACGACAGTGTTGAAACGAAAGGATCGCCATTTGGATCACGAACTCCATTTGCTGGTGAATATCGCCATCGCCACGGTCGTCGCGCTGATCGGCGGGCTGATCGCCCATCGTTTGCGCCAGTCGGTCATCGTCGGCTACCTGGTCGCGGGGGTGGCGATCGGCCCCTTCACGCCCGGTTTCATCGGCGACCGCGAACAAATCGCCTCCCTGGCGGAGGTCGGCGTGATCTTCCTGATGTTCGCGCTCGGGATCGAGTTTTCGCTCAAAGAGCTGGCGCGCGTGAAGGGCGTCGCGCTGATCGGCACCGCGATCCAGGTGTTGCTGACCGTCGGTGCGGGCGCGGCACTGGGGCACTTTCTCGGCTGGCCGCTCGCGCGCGGGCTCTTCATCGGCGGGATCATCGCCATCAGCAGCACGATGGTGGTGCTGAAAACGCTGCTCGATCGCGGCGAAGTCGCGTCCACCCACGGGCGTGTCCTGCTCGGCATCTTGATCGCGCAAGACCTCGCCGCAGTCGTGCTGATCGTGCTGCTGCCGAAGCTGGCGGACGGGAGCGGCGCGGCGACCGAACTGCTGCTGACGTTGCTCCGCGCGGTCGCGTTCATCGGTGTCGCGCTCTTCCTGGGGGTGCGCGTCGTGCCACGCCTGATGGCGCGGGTGGAGCGGCTCGGCTCGTCGGAGCTGTTCCTGCTGACCGCCGTGGCTCTCGCGCTCGGCACCTCGGTGCTCAGCGCGCTCCTCGGACTTTCGCCGGCCCTCGGCGCGTTCATCGGCGGGCTGATGCTGACCGAGACCGAGTTCGATCATCGCGTGATCGCGGAGGTCGTGCCGATGCGGAACCTCTTCGCCACCCTCTTCTTCGTCTCGGTCGGCATGCTGATCGACCCCGCCTTCATCGTCCACAATATCCTGGCGGTGCTCGGCCTGGTCCTCTTCATCGTCGTTGTGAAGGTACTCAGCACCACCATCGCCACCGTACCGTTCCAGTTGGGTGCGAAAACCACCGCTTTTGTGAGCCTCGGCCTGTTGCAGATCGGCGAGTTCAGTTACGTGCTGGCGCGGGCCGGGCGGGAGTCGGGCGCGATCACCGACGATCTCAATAGCCTCGTCCTCACCGCCTCGATGCTGACGATCGTGCTGACCCCCGGTGCCTTCTGGATCGCGCCGCGTGTCGCCACGGTGTTAGGGCGCCTGCCGCTCGCGCGACGGGTATTCGCCGCGCGCGCCACGCTGGTCGGTGAGGAAGTGCTGCTGCACGATCACGCGATCGTCGTCGGCTACGGGCGGGTGGGGCAGGCGGTGGCGGCGGGGCTACGCGACGCGGGGCTGACGGTGACGATCGTGGAGGAAGATCTGCACCTTGTCCGCGAGTTGGAGCGGCAGGGGTACACGGCGATCTACGGGGATGCAACCTTTAAAAGCATCCTGGATGTGGCGTACCCCGAGCGCGCGCGCCTGATCATCGTCGCGCTGCCGGATGCGGGGGCGACGCGCGCCGTGGTGCGGAACGCTCGGCGCGCGAATGCCGACGTGCCGATCCTCGCGCGTGTGGCGCGCTTCGATCAGGAAAAGGTGCTGCGTGAGGTGGGCGTGACCGCGACGATCGCCCCGGAACGGGCGGGCGCGGTGATGCTCCTGGAAGAGAGCGCACGCCTCCTGGGTATCCCCCCCTCCGCGCAGATCGATGGGTTGCGCCCGGTGCGCGCGAACGACGCCACAGCGGCGGGGTGGCAGGGAGGCTTTGCGCTCGTATCCGGCGAGGGTGGCGCGCACGACATCGAGGGGCACTGACGCACGTCGCGTCGGCCAAGCAGCGCCCAACCGCGATAGGTGGTACACCATGCTTGCCGCCGATGAGGCGTTGATCTTCTGGCGTTACATCGCGAGTTCGCTCGATCGCCTCGTCGGTTGTCTGGCCGATCGCTCCGAGACGCAACTGAACTGGCGACCGGCCGCGCCCGACACCAATAGCCTCTATGCGCTCGCAATGCATACGCTCGGCAATGTGGGGGAGAATCTGCTGCAAACCCTGCTCGGCCAGCCGGTGGGCCGCGATCGTGACGGGGAGTTCGCCGTGCGGGGTGACTCCGCACAGGCGATAGCCGCGCGCTGGTCCGCCGCGTGGGCTGAGATAGGCTCCCGCTTGGCGAACTTGCCCGCCGGTGCGCTCGATGCCCCCTACGATCATCCTCGCCGTGGGTCGCTTACCGGGCGCGAGATCCTGATCGTCGTGGCCCGGCACAGCGCCGAACACCTGGGACAGGCCGAACTCACGCGCGATCTGCTGCGCGCGGCGCAGGTGGATTAAGGCTTTCCATTACCCTGTCCACGCGCTACATTGGCCGTAACCTGACAGCCTGACGGATGTGGACAGCCTCGTGCCGTCGATGGGCCGGATAATCCCGATCGGCAGGTATCCCACTTAGATGGCGTGTTTTGCATTGTCTGTTGTTGAGCGGCATACGCTGCCTGCGCGAGCGGCCAGAGTGCGGTGGCCCAATAGCGCGCCATGACCGCCGTGCCGAGGTCATCAGGGTGCAAACCCGCGCCGACGAGTTGCTCCTGATGACTAAAGAAGTAGTCGTATCCGCGCTCGTCGCCTCGGAGTGTCGTCGTGCCATTGACCATCCCGGTCAACTCGTGCGCCTCATCGCGTAGGAGAAGATTCGTCCGAGAGTTCACACTGGCAATTGGCGCGGTCAGAACGGGGGTGTACCCGCTCGCGATCAGGTCATTGAGGAGCAGGACCATGTTTGCGTGGTAGGCCGCCGTGGGTATCCGTTGTGCCGCGTCGTTCGTGCCGAGCATGATGTGGACAATATGCACACCGGAGGTTGCGAACGATGCCTTGGCAGTAGCGAGATAGCCGCTCCGTGCCCCCGGTGCCCAATCTGCGGACTTCGCCCCGCTTTGTCCTTGATTATCAGCGAGTACGGTCAGTCCGCGTGTGTCGAAGTCGGCGGCGACGAGCGATGGCGCGGGCGTGGTTGTGAACTCACCATAGGTGATGGAATCCCCGATGAAGCCAATCGCTACCGTGTCGGCGCAGGTGCTGCGCGCGGTTCCTCCCGACGCGCTGGGAGCGAAGAAGCCGCCCATGATGCTGGATAGCAAGAGGGTCGCTGCCGCGATTATGACGATAGGACGCACCGCTCTCCTCATACATAGCGTCAATCTGCTGTATTCACTATGCCAACAACGGGATAGGTACGATACCCCATAAATGGTGGGCATGGCGAGGGACAATCGGGCCAGGACGAGGAGTGAATTTTTCTAGCGATCTTCAAAAAATGCTGGTGATAGGCAATAACCCCTCGCCTACAGCTCGCTCGTTCTCTAAGAGAACGGCGACGGCGTGAGGAGCCACAATAGCGCACCACACTACGCGAGGTCGCACGCACGATCAGGACTTTTGGGCTACCTGGTACTGGGGGACATTCGCCGACCGCACCGTTATGATTAGTGCGGTGGGGATATCCTGCTTCCCCACGGAAGCGCTCGTGTCCCAGGGGTCCCGTGTTCGCACCGCGTGCGCTGCTCGCCGCCATCGTGATCCTCGGCGTGCTGCTACCGCCACAGTTTGCGCTGGCGGCGCGATCCGCGTCCGCGCCGCGCGCCGCCGTGGGCGATCAGGCTGCCCCCGTTGCGGGGGCGGCGGACACCGCCACGAATCAATTGCTGATCGGCTTCGCGCCGGGCACCACCGCGACGGAGCGTGACGCGGCGGTCGCCAGACGGGGCGGGCGGATCATCCGCACCTTCGAGAGCATCGATGCGCTGTTGATCGCGGTGCCTGCTGGACGGGCCGCCGCCAGCGATTTCGCCGCCGATACGGTCGTCCGCTACGCCGAACTGAACGCACCGATCCACCCCGCGCGCATCCCCGACGATCCCGATTACGCCAATAGCGGTCTCTGGGGTCTCGGGAAGATCGATGCGCCGACCGCCTGGGATACCGCGACCGGTGGCAGCGGTGTCGTCGTGGGGGTCGTCGATAGCGGCATCGACTACACGCACCCCGATCTCGCCGCCAACGTCTGGACCGCGCCGCCGGGCTGGGATGTCGATGGTTGCGGCGCTGGCACGCACGGCTATCGCGCCGATCCGGGGGTCACGAACTGCGATCCGCTCGATGAGTACGGGCATGGCACCCACGTCGCCGGGACGATCGGCGCGACCGGCGACGATGGGCGCGGGATCGTCGGCGTCGACTGGCGCGTCACCCTCATGCCGCTGCGCTTCATGGCCGCCAACGGTGCCGGCGACACCGCCGGGGCGATCGCGGCGATCGATTACGCGGTGCAGGCGAAGCAGCGCGGCGTCAATGTCCGCGTCCTCAACCTGAGCTGGACAACCGAGAGTAGCATCTTCGTCCAAGCGCTCTACGATGAGCTCAAGGTCGCGTCCGACAATGGTATCCTGATCGTGGCGGCGGCGGGAAACACCGAAGGCAACAGCGGCACGGATAACGGTGCCACGCCGACCTACCCGGCGAACTTCGCCACGCAGGTGCCGGGCGACCCCTTCGCCGCCGCTATTCCGAACATGATCGCCGTGGCCGCGAGCGACCGCAGCGACACTATCGCCACGTTCGATGGCTACGCCTCCAATTACAGCGCCGCGCGCGTGCAACTGGCCGCGCCGGGCGTCGATGTCTACTCGACTATCCCAGGCTATAACACCTTTCTATTTGGGGAGACGAAGAATTACGATACCCTGAGTGGCACCTCGATGGCGACGCCACACGTCAGCGGGGCCGCAGCACTCCTCCTCAGCGCCTCCGGTTTCCGCGATCTCACCGCAACACAACTGCGCGACCGCCTGCTCGGTTGCGGCGATCGCACGAGCGGCCTGAGTGGCAAGGTGGCGAACGGGCGACTGAACGTGGCGCGGGCTCTGCGCGGCACCAGCGGTTGCGCCGCCACGCCCACCTACGCGCTGACGCTGAGCGCGGGTTCGGGCGGCACGGCCACCGTGGCCCCCACCCCCGGCCCGTACCCGGTCGGGACGACGGTCGCGATCAGCGCGCAACCGCAGGCGGGCTATGGTCTGACCGGATGGACGATCGATGGTGTGGCGAGCGCCGACCTGTCGAACCCCCTCAACCTGACGATGAACGTGCCGCATACGGTCGCCGCGACATTCGTCGCCAACAACGCCGCCCCACAGATCGGCACGCTCAGCCCCACGATGATCCCCGCCGGTAGTGGACGCTTCGTGCTCACGGTCAACGGGTCCGGTTTCGCGCGCGGCGCGGTCGTCAAGTGGAATGGCACCACCACCCTCGCGACGAGTTTCGTTAATTCGACACAGCTCCAGGCGATCGTGCCGGATACGCTCGTCGCGAACCAGGGGTCAGCGACTGTCGTCGTCAGCAATCCGACGCCGGGGGGCGGGCTCACCTCGACGAACTTCGCGATCGGGACCGCCGAGCAGTCGATCAGCTTCGACCCCCTCCCGAGCCGTCAACTTGGCGCGTCGCCCTTCACGGTGACCGCCAGCGCCATCGGCGCACCGCTCACCTTTTCGGCCACCGGCGCTTGTGCCGTCGGTGCCACCACGACAGCGGGAACCGCGACGACCGCGACCGTCACCCTGACCGATCTGGGCGATTGTGGCCTCACCGCCACGCAGACGGGTGGTGGTGCCTCTACCCCGGCCAGCATGACCCGGCACTTCACCGTGATACAAGGTGTCCCGACGATCACCTGGGCGAATCCAGCGGCGATCACGTACGGAACGGCGCTCGATGCGACGATCCTCAACGCCACGGTGACGGCGAGCATCCCTGGCACCTTCCGTTATGCCCCTGCGTCGGGGGCGGTGCTACCGGCGGGCGAGCATACCCTCACCGTGACGTTCGCCCCCGCTGACACGACGCACTACGCGACGATCACGCGCGCGGTGCCGCTGATCGTCGCCAAAGCGCCGCTGATCGTGACCGCCCACGCCACCGATGGCATCTATGGGCAACCGCTGACCCCCTTCACCGCCACCTACAGCGGCTTCGTCAATGGTGATACCGCCCAGCGCACGCTCGATGGGGCGCTGACCTTCGCCACGAGCGCGACCGATCGGAGCCCTGTCGGCCAGTACCCGGTCACGCCGGGCGGGCTGGCCGCCGCCAACTACGCGCTCACGTTCGCCGCCGCCACGCTGAGGATCGCGCCCGCGCCGCTGACGGTGACGGCGAACGATCGGGCACGCCCCACCGGTGTCGCCGATCCCACCTTCGCCGTCACTTATAGCGGCTTCATCCCCGGCGAGGATCGCCAGGCGCTCGGCGGGACACTCGCCTGCACGACGCCCGCGGCGACGACGAGCCCGGTCGGCACCTACCCGATCACCTGTGGCGGCCTGACCACGACAAACTACACCCTCACCTATCGCCCTGGCACGCTGACGATCGTCAACGCTCAGGTCGCCCTTAACGTGTTGCCGATGTCCGCGACCGTCGGGCAGCAGTCGGCGACGCTCGTCGCGCGGATCGCCGCGCAGTCCGCTGCCGCGCCGTCCGGCACCGTCACCTTCACGGTGACGCAGGGCGCGACGGTCATCGGCACCCCAACGGATGCCCCGATCGGTAGTGGAGAGGCGAGCGCATCCTTCCCGATCGCCACGCTCGCTGCGGGCGACTACACCGTCACGGCGCGGATCGAGGCGTCCGGTGGCAACCCTGCCGTCAGCGGCAGCGGCATGCTGACGATCGCGCGGCAGTCGCAGGCGCTCACCTTCGCCGCGCCCGCTACGCACCATTACGGCGATGCGGTGTTCGCCCTCAACGCCACAGCATCTTCGGGGTTGGCGGTCGCCTTCTCCGTTCCCGCCGATGGTCCTTGCTCACTCGCTGGTACGACCGTGCGGCTCGATCGCGCCGGTATCTGCACGGTCACGGCGACGCAGCCCGGCGACGCGGCGACGCTCCCCGCCGCCCCGGTCGCCCGCAGCTTCACGATCGTGCGCGGAGCCTCATCCCTGCGCTGGGACACGCCCGCGTCGATCGTCTATGGCACCCCCCTCGGCGCGACGCAGCTCGCGGCGACCGCCGATAGCGCGGGCGTCATCACCTACGATCCGCCGCCCGGCGCGATCCTCGGCGCGGGCGCACATACGCTGACGGCGTATTTCACGCCGACCGCGAGCGACACGTTCGCGTCCGCGTCCGCGATGGTCACCATCACCGTCACGCCCGCGCCGCTGATGCTGACGGCGCTCGACGCGACCATCACCTACGGTGTCCCATTGCCCGCCTTCGCGGTCGAGGTGCGGGGGCTCGTCAATGGCGATACCGCGACCAGCCTTGGTGTGGGTGCGAACCCCGCCGCCAGCGCCAGCGCCCCGCTCCCGGTCGCTCCCTACGCGCTCGCGCCTGCGGCAACCACGGGCGGGAATTACACGATCACCACGAACGCCGGTAGCTTGATCGTGCTGCCGCGCCCGTTGACCCTGACGGCGAGCGACGCGACCCGCGCCTATGGTGCCAACAATCCCGCGTTCGATCTCCGCTACGATGGCTTCGCCGACGGGGAGAGCGCCGCGAGCCTCGGCCTGACCCCGACGTGCGCGCCGCCCGCCGACGGCACCAGCCAGCCCGGCACCTATCCGCTCGTGTGCAGGCTGTCCGCGCCGGCGAACTACCGCGTTCGCAGCCTGCCCGGCACGCTGACGGTGACGCCCGCCCCGCAGTCGCTCGCCTTCACCGCCCCCGCCGATCGGATGCTCAGCGCGACCACCGGCACGCTCGCGGCGACGGCGTCATCGGGCTTGCCGGTGACCTTCGTCGTCGCGCCGGGCTCCCCCTGCGTGGTCTCTGGCACGACGCTGACCCTGTTGAGCGTCGGCCCCTGCGTCATCACCGCGCGGCAGGGGGGGGACGCGCGCTATGCCGTGGCCCCGGAATTGGCGCGCACGGTGCAGATACTCCCGTTGCCGGCACCACCCGCGCCTTCGCCCACCCCGACGCCCATCCCGCCCCCGACCGCCACGCCGATCCCGCCACCGCCGCCGCCGCCGCCACCGACCGTCGCCCCGCCGCCGAAGTCGTGCGCGCAGACAGCTGCGGTGACGGTCGCCAAGGGGAGTGGCACGGTCAGCCCCACCACGGTCTGCGTCGGTGTGCCGACCGCCCTCACCGCGAGCCCCGGTAACCGCCAGCTCTTCATCGGCTGGGCGATCGATGGGACCGTTCAGAGCTACACGAACCCGATTCAGCTCACCCTCACGAGCGGCCACACGATCACGGCGCGCTTCGGCCCGACACAAGACTTCCCCGATCTCACGGCGTCGGCGATGAAGGATGCGATCGATCAATTGGCGGCGCGCGGCATCGTCAAGGGGTATGCCGACGGCTCATTCGGGCCGAGGGACACGACGCTGCGGGCGCAGATGGCCGCGCTGATCGGGCGGGCGATGGGCTGGGAGGGGGAGGATCACGGCAATCCGTTCAGCGATCGCGGCGTGGTCGATGACGAGTTGTGGCGCGCGGTCGGGACGCTCGCGCACTACGAGGTGGCGCACGGCTACGGCGACGGCACTTACGGCACCCTCGATCCGGTGTTACAGGTCCAGACGGTCGCCTTCATCGCCAGGGCGATGGTGCGTCGTGCTCTGTGGGCGTGGCAGCCCGACGACGCGACGCTCTTCCCGGCGATCCCGGCGTCGTCCGGGCACCGCGTCGATCTCGCCACCTACGCGCATTACGTCGGCTCGCCGCCCGATACCGATCCGACCGGCGCATGGGCGAGTTGGGACACTCCTGCGACGCGCGGCTGGTTCGCGCGCGCCCTCTGGCAGGCGCTCGATGGCACCTACGGCACGCCGCATACCCCCTGATCCGCATCCGCTGTGCGGACTCGCGCGTTCTGTCGGCGCAGCGGCGCGACCGTGCGGCGCGCGAGGAAGGGGAGTGCGATGACCCGATTGGCGATCCTGGCCGATATTCACGGCAATCTGCCCGACCGCGCCCTTCGACGCGGCGACGCTGGCCCGGTTCCGCGCGATCGACCCGCTCACCTACATCCCACGCGCCTATCACGACATATCCTGATGATCTATCGAATTGTTTTGGACGAAGGTACGGGAAGGTAGATGAATCAGCAAGACTTTCATAACCCGGAAAACTGGCGTGGCGGTCCAAGCTATGAGCTCAGCATGGCCTGGATGCCCAGCGACGATGCGCGCATTCTCGCTGCAATGCGTGTTCTCACCGGATCACTTGGGTTTAATGGTCCGTGGGCGGATCCGATGCTTTTCCCTGTACCACCGGCAATGCCAAAGGCACTAGTACTACAGTGGTAGTTAGTGGTAGTTCGACGTTCGTACTGGCTTCCTTGAGCGTGGCGATTGGTCACGGGGCAGCGTTCGTACTAATCGCCCAGCTGACTCGCTCACTAACTACCACTGTAGTACTAGTACAGCGCGGCGGAGATACGTACCGGATTAGCGGCACAGGGGTCGCCCGCGATAGGTCCAGCGGAAGGGGTGGGCGGTCTGGTTGAAGTACGCGACGAAGGCCAGGATGCGCTCGCGCAGGG
>JAABUH010001358.1_pt1 | contig 28041 bp, 53 predicted proteins | sample 5559121 | NCBI WGS metagenome assembly JAABUH01 (sample SAMN10711871, study PRJNA513364) | rock metagenome | isolation source: Antarctica rocks | place: Antarctica: Victoria Land, Battleship Promontory nord | collected 2015-12-28
TGTCTTGAATATCGATTCTCTCAGGGCAGACCCCGTGATCTGGTCCAGTCAGCTATATCAATCCACATGTGGCGTTTTCACCCTGATAAGCTGATTTCCTGCACTAGGGGAGGTTCCTAATAAATACAGACGCGACGGTGGAGGCTGGCTGCCACGAGAAGACAATTTCTGAAATTCTCGGTGTCAGCCTGTTCAGCGAAGCCGTGATCTATCTTCGTCTACTCCTGGTTCCCTCATCCTTCACAGGTGTCTGGAAGTCGATTCGAAGCTGCTCGAGACTTCCGAGACGCTGTTGTGCACGAGGCAGATTGACGGATACTGCCCGTCTCTTTAGGAGTCGGTACCCAAAGATGGTGAAGGCGGACTCGGCGAAGGACATGAAGGGGTGAGTTGTGCGACTTTGATAACACCCGACCATTTCTTAGCCTTTCTCCTCTTTTTCCCGCATTGCTGCAAGTTCGAGAGCGCAAGGACGATGCACTGACACGTCTCTCGTGATATAGATCCAAGCAGTCCACCCTAATGGGCTTCTTCGGCATGCCCAGGGCCGGTCCACCTCCTACTTCCGCAACGTCGCAGCCTCGTAACCCAGCTCCCAGCTCCTCCTCACCCGCTTCGACTACGCTTCGAACACCATCATCCGCAACGGGTAGTGCCCCGCTCAATACTTCGGTCGCAAGGCAGAATGGCAAAGTCAATGGGAGCTCCAATCGTGCGAGAGGGGGAAGTCCGCTGAAGAAGTCGATGCTGCCAGCGGACGGCTTCAGCGACGATGACCTGAGCCCACCGCCATCTCTGCCGGCCCATGCATCGAACGCGATTGCGTCTTCGTCGAAGATGCAGCCAATGGACGTGGACATGGAGGAGAACAACGGCGTGGTCGTCGAGATTGCGGCGGATGGGTCGCCTATCGTCACCGTCAGTTGCATTTCTTCCCACCAATCGTCTATACCAGAAGACGAGCCGGCCTTCGTCCGCAGTACTCCAGGTTCAGGATTGACAGTCTGAATAGTCTCGACTTACTAAACGGAAAGTCATGTATGTCGAGCCAGATACGGACGAGTCGGACGCTGAGGGTCAGCCGAACAAGGGAACGAACGGGAGAAGCAAAGGTGAGCTCATCTTGAAGTCGCCTGAAGCGGATCAATTGCCCTCCCGGAGACATCCCAAGCTGATATTGCAAATTCAGCGGCAGCGCGCAAGGCGAGGAAGAGCCTGAAGACCAATTCTGACTCGGACGAGTTTCAATTTGATGATGCGGACGACCTGGCTTTCGGTGAGTCCATGGGACCCTCTTCACCATCGCTGACGTCCCGGGGCCAGCTGCTGTCGCTGAAGAATACGAGGCTTCGGTGGTCTCGGGATCGCCAAGAATATCTTCTTCCTCCCCATCGCCGCAACGTAAAATGGCTCAATCCAGACCGCAAAGCGTCGCAACACAAAAACGCGCTCCGAATATGTCCAGAGCTCCATGGCCATCCACCTCATCGCCCGCAACAACCTCGAATCTCAATCGTCCTGGTCCAAAACCTCTCGCTCAGTCTCACGGCGAGGAGATTGAATCACGACGCAACGCGGGCGGTAGTAGATCCGCCGGCGTTTCCGAGCCATTCCTCCTTACGGACGCCGAACGCAGAAAAAAGGAAGCTCAAGACAGCAAGCGCGAGTCGGAGCAATGTTTCGACTTTCTGCTTGATGTTAGGGATATGGAGGGACGGCGAAAGGGAGTCGACCCAGACTATGACCGCCGAACGATTTTGGTCCCCCAGAAGGCCAAGGACCAGTTTACTGCCTTCGAAAGACAGTTCTGGGAAATCAAGCAATATCATTACGATACGGTACTCTTCTTCCAGAAGGGCAAGTTTTACGAGCTGTACGAGGACGATGCGGTGATCGGGCATCGCGATTTCGACCTGAAGTTGACGGACAGGGTGAAGATGAAAATGGTGAGTGACCGGACAATCTGGCGTTAAGCACGAGATGGGCCTTAGCTTATCGCTTGTGATTGGGTTAACAGGTTGGCGTGCCCGAGCAGAGCTTCGACTACTGGGCGGCCAAATTTCTGGGAGCTGGGCATAAGGTCGGCAAGGTTGAACAAGCAGAGACAATGATAGGGTAAGCCTTGAAAACGGTAGGCTCCCACTATGTCTGCTGACTCCGAGCAGGATGGAGATGCGCCATAAAGCCACAGCGAAGAAATCGAACGAGGCCAAAACGGGGAAATCGGACGAGCCCAAAATCGTCAATCGCGAGCTGAAACAGGTCTTCACTAACGGCACAATCGTTGACGGCGCGTACCTTACCACCGACGACGCGAATCATTGTGTCGCGATCAAGGTGATTGTCCCAAGCGCGAACGGGTCTGTCGTGGCTAACCCTCCCTGCAGGAACTTTGGTCAGACGAGGATGGTGTGTCATCCTTCGGTATCTGCGTGCTCGATGCTTCAACCGGCGAGTTCAATCTGACCGTTTTCGATGATGACATCTGTCGCACACGTCTTGAAACGATGTTCCGTCAGATCCGGCCGAAGGAGCTCGTTCACGCGAAGGTGGGTGATCTCGTCTGGGCGGTTTGGCTCGAGCTGATCTCGTTTAGGGCAATCTTTCCGTGTATTCACAGCGTCTTCTCCGGAACATTCTCCCTGCCAGCACCCTCTGGCAGTCCTTCCGTGTCGGAACGGAGTTTTACTCGAGTGACGATACGCTACGGCACCTCGGCGAGATATTTGAGACCGAGCTCGATCCAGCAATGAGTGGCAAGCCGGAGCTCCCCGACGCAATCGTGAAAATGCTCGACAAGCCGCTCGCTATCGAGGCCTTAGGAGGGATGCTTTTCTACCTCAAGACGCTCAGTCTCGACAAGGACCTAATATCTCAAAAGAACTTCAATGTGTATGATCCGATCAGGGAAGGACGCAACCTAGTGCTGGATGGGCAAACGCTGGGTCACATGGAGGTCAGCACAGTGACAGCAGTTCGCCGAGAGGCTGACAGAGTTAGGTCCTGGTCAATAATGAGGGTGGAGTGGAGGGCTCGCTCTTGGAGCTCCTTCAACGATGTCAAACGCCTTTCGGTAGATTTTATCGACTCTGCTGGTCACGTCGCTAATCGCAAAACCAGGCAAACGACTGTTCCGCATCTGGCTCACTTCGCCACTGCGAGACGTCAAGGCAATAAGCGACAGGTGAGTAGCATCGGGAGGCGGATCATGTCCAGGTTAATGATCAGCCTAGACTCGACGCCGTCGATGATCTTATGGATAATCCCAGCTTCAGCGGACAGTTCAGCCAGTTCGCGAAGCAGATACCCGATCTCGAGGTGGGCGCGACAGACTGAATGGGACGAATGCGCTGACAGAGATCGGCAGCGGATTATCTCTCGCATACACGCCGGATCCGTCAAGGAAAGCGATTTCAATAAGGTCATGACTGTATGTGATCCCCTAAACCAGTAGTTTCGCGTGTGACAAAGCCTTTAAGGCATTCGTTGCCCTTCAATCCGCACTCGAATCCCTGACGAGGATCGCGGAGGCCTTTACTTCGCCGAGCGTTGCTGGATTACTGCGTTCAGCGCCCGACCTGTCCCCGAACATCGATCACATTAATTCTCTTTACACCACGGAGAAAAGTCAGTCTATAATCAGCGATCTTTACGAGTGCGCTGATAAAGCTTAGGCGAGAAGACGCTTGCCATCCTGCCGACCAGAGGCGCGGACGCTGATAACGACGAGGCAGATGCGGAGGTTGAGAGAATCGAGGACGTGCTGAAGGATCTCTTGGAGCAAGCAAAACGTACTCTCAGGTAAGCAGAAGCTCGAGCGGAAAGTGCTCTTGCTGACATTCGAAATAGGACCAAGGATCTCCAGTACTGGCACAGCGCTCAAGGCGGTAAAGAGATTTATCAGCTTCAAGTCCCAGCTAGTATTTCGGTATCGCCGAGATGGTCGAAGCAGACAAGCACAAAGGTATGCTGGATTGCTTTGAGAGGAATACGTGCTCATCCCTCTTAGGCATACAACCGGTATTACACTCCGGAGACCCTGCCCATCATTCGACAGCTCCAAGAAGCACGGGAGACTCAGAACACGGCAAAAAGGAATTTCTTCCGCCACCTCATGGCGGAGTTCGACAAGGACAGGAAGGAATGGCTCAATGCTGTGAAGTGAGTCGTCCCGCCAACTCAGCGTCGTGCTGATCTTCTTCAGGGTCGTCGCCGAACTCGACTGCCTCGTCTCGCTCGCCAAAGCCTCTACGGATCTTGACCAACCGAAGTGTCGCCCCGAATTTGTGCAATCGGAGCAAGCGTTCATCGATTTCGAGGAGCTCCGTCACCCGGCTATGTGTCTCCGATCCGAATTTATCGCGAATAATGTCCAGCTTGGTGGTCCCCAGCCGCGAACGGTTCTCCTAACCGGGCCGAATATGGCGGGAAAGAGCACACTGCTAAGGATGACGGCAGCGGCGGTCATCATGGCGCAGTTGGGATGTTATGTACCGGCTGCAAAGGCGAGGCTTGCCCCACTGGACAGGATCCAGACACGGATGGGCGCGTACGACAGTAAGTGATGATGATTCGTATGACTGAGCTCTTCGTGCTTATCCACACTATAGACATGTTTGCGAGCGCCAGTACTTTCAAGGTTGAGCTCGACGAGGTGAGTAGAATCGCTATGATAGTCAAATATGCTTATAGACTGACAGTGCTCGAAAATTCTGCGCGAAGCCGGTCCGAATTCATTGGTGATCCTTGATGGTCAGTAGCCATTGCCTGTTTTCCACGCTGGGACTGACCCTGACACCTCAGAGCTTGGCCGTGGCACATCGACTTATGACGGTATGGCCATTGCGGGAGCGGTGCTTCACCACCTCGCGACACATACTCTGCCTCTCGGCTTCTTCGCGGTGCGTGCTGCAGCTCATGCGTTCCTTGATTAGCTCTGATGTCCGTGCAGACACACTACGGCTCGCTTACGGATGATTACACATATCACCCCAATATCCGGAAGATGCATATGCAGACGCACGTCGACGATGAGCAGCTACAGGTCGTTTTCCTGTACAAGCTCATTCCTGGTGTCGCCGAGTCGTCACATGGTACCCGTATGTTTGATCGCGACTCGAAACTTGTTCTAGCTCACCTGTTGACAGACGTTGCGCGTATGGCTGGTGTCCCGAGCGACGTCGTTGTCCGAGCGGACCAAGTCTCGGCTGAGTTCTTCCAGAACTTCAAGGCGAAACTCGCCATGCGTCATCACTCGGCGCTACCTCTCGTCGCGCACGCAGATTTTGCGTGGCTGATACGGCTTGTTCAAGGTGAGATAGGAGAGACGGAGATGGGTCCGGCTAGTGCGAAGCAGCAATTGGCAATGATCAAGCGGGCTATTGGGCGGTATGAGAAGTCCTGAGTTGCTTTGATCTTTGGAGTTGTCTACATCTAGCGTATGAGTAACCCAGCATCGGTACCCGAGAAAACAATGCATCTTAGGCTCATCAGTCCTGCTCAACCCAACTGTAATGTCCCTGCAGCAGGCGGGTCCTTCCTCCTCGACTTGCTTCGTTTCCGCTTCCCCCTGACCGGTGGGCCTGACTTGCCCTTGGGAACTCCTTTCTCCAGCTCGCGCAACAATACCCCTGCCCATTCGCCATCCACCCACTCCTCTCCCCATCCGCTGCCCCCACCTCCCCCTTGTGCAGGCCGGAACTTCCGCCCAGCCCTTTCCCCGGACCTGAACCCGAACGCCGAGCCCAATAACGATACCTCCATCCTCGGTGTCCTCGCAATATGTCCAGCAACATCAGGAGGTTCCAGCACTTCCCCATCGTCCCGCCCCGGAGCTGGTGGGATGGAATACGCCGGGAAGGAAATCCCAAACATCGTCCCGTCCTTCGGCACGACCTTGACCATATCCTCACTCGTGACGATGCGAAAGGTACTCGCCGTCTCCTCGATGACGATACCCCTGATCCCGACGCGGCTGGGATTACGGGATGAGTTGATGGAGAGGATGATACCTGTGAATTCCGCTTTGACGAGTTTGGATTGGACGGATTCGGGGGATGTCCCGATGGGAAGGGAAGGGAGAGGGGATGGGAGTCGAGCGGGGAGGGGTGGGAGGGAGAGGAGTTGTAGGAGGTAGGATGTGTGGAGGTAATGGAGAGGGAGGAGGGAGGTGTAGCTGTGTCTTCCTTGAGCTAGATCCGAGTAGAACGAGGGACGCACGAGATCCTCATCCCTCGCTCGATACATCCCCGTGCAGATTGGTCAAGCCGCCACTTCACCTTCCTCATGCCCACCAGTCCAAGCTCCTCGCGCTCACGTTGGTGCTCCTCCGCATATCGTCCTGCCTTCGTCCGGGCAACATCGTCACCACGATATCCTTTTCGACCTTTCACGAGGGATGAAGAGCTCGTACTAGGACCAGAGGTCAGGAAGACATTCTTGCCGCTCAGTCGGGAAGAGTAGGTTTGATCGTCGAGGCCGAGGAGGGTAGGGAGGTCGGGGTTCTGGGAAGATGAGGGGAGGAAGGAGAGGAGAGGTTTCTGAGAGTGATACAAGCTAAATCATCGAGAAAGAGCAGGTAGGGGAGAAAGGTCTCACCCTGACTTGCGAGGCGATTGGTCGATAGGGGTCGAGTTCATGTTGTTGAGGCTTCGGAGAGGAAGCATTCGGGTTTGGAGTCGAGAAAGTTGCACCAGGTCGAGTTGCCATGTCCTTCTCCCCGTAGTGGCTTGAAAATTCGTCCAGCAGCTTCTCGAGAGGCATACAGCCAACTTTGGTGCACGTAGTTGTCCGACATATGATGCAGCAGTACGGCAAATAAATACCGGCAGATCTTTGCGCAATCAAGCAGATCCTTCTCCCTTCCACCTTTTCTCACCACAAATCATCTCAATGACATCACGCGCCGACACTTCATGAACCCCCCCACATTCTTCCCCAGCCCGAGAGTATACTCGAATGCCGCTCGTCATCATGTCGCGACCACCCATATCGTACCCCACGCCCATTCCTGGTCCATCCAGATTCTCCCCCGAACCTCAAGTGAGAAGACCGAGTCTGGAGCTGAGCCCCTTCCCGTCTGACCCGAACGTGCGACGGCCGGATGCACAGCGCCGGCAGAGTGCGTCTTCGGGTCGATCAACGGTAGGCTCGTCTCACAAGAGGCATCGCAGCCCTAGCTGATGACATTCCAGGCCGGCTCCCTCGACTCGCACATCACGCGACTGCTCGTCACCACCAAGCAGCTCTTACAGGGTCTCGACGCATGGGCACAGGGCGGGATTTCAGAGGATGCAGTGAGCTTCGCGATCGAGGGTTGTCCTGATAGCTCAGGTCAGCGATATCTACGTGAGATTAGGCAATGGCTTTGAGATCTGCGTGGCGGCATTCCATAGGGCTGGGATCTCCACCAAGTGAGCCAGAAAGGGTCGAAAGAGCTGACGATCGAGCGAGCTGGACCCGATCCCGCATGAGCTCCGCCTGTGTCTCGAACCCGCTCTGTCCGAGGAACCCTCACAAGAGACACTCAACAGATACCTTCCTCACATCCGCTCGGTCATCTACAATCTCCTCAACGGGCTCAAGCAGAAGCAAGCGACGTACAAGCGGCTCGTCACTGATCGACAACCAGAGCCGCCAGCGGTCCCTCCTCCACCACAGAGTCGCCCATCTACGAGACTGGACCCGAATTCGGATGATAGACGCTCAGCAAGGTCACCAGCATCGCATGGCTCAGGCAGCCCCGCTTCGGCGACGTCCCAGATGCCAGCGACAAAGATCCCCTCGTCACAGGCACTTGCGGAGAGGCAGCGGGCGGAAGCTCGCCCAGCTCCACCAGATGCCTTTCGACCATCACGTATGCGCGTCCAGGATGCCAATCAACCTCGCCGATCGGGTTCATCAACGCCAGTCCCAACCGAGCCTCCTCCAATGGTCCGACATCAGCTTGCGGACAACCCAGTCCCATCACCTCCGCCTGGATCATACAGTCCCTCGCCAGCCGCTCCTCCCCCTCCACCTAAACCCACGCCTCCTCATCCTGACCGATTTAGCCGGGACAGTTTCGGCAACCCACGTCCAGTCTCGCACTTCTCCGCCGACTCCGAATTTACCAACGGCTCGCCCGTTCGATCGCCGCCCTCGCAGATTTCATTGAAAGATGTTGGAGCATTGCCCCCAAAGATGACGGCGAGTGTGCCTCCATCCCTGCCCACCCTCAATCTTCCATCGGCAATACGACTTTCCGATACATCCCTTGATCCTTCCCCATCTGATGCTCAGTCCTTCTCGGAGGTCCCGGCAGAGACCCGAGCCACTCTGGCTGCGCTGCAACGATCAGATGCTCTCGAGCGGCGAGCTTCGAAGCGCTTCTCCTCGTATACCTTCAACAGGATGATTCCTGGTTCGCCCAATCATAAGAAGGCATCATCTACTGGCAGTCCTCAGCGGCCAACGAGGCGAAGCGACCGGGCTCCCCGTATGCCGCCCTTACCCGAATCCATGGCTTCTAGCAACCTTTCGATCGTATCGGATGGCGATTGGCGAGATCGAAGCTCGTCTTCGCTAGACTCGACGTACCTCCAGGCTAATGGGAATGACCACTCCCGCTCCTCCAACGAGCGGTCAACCAGCCCACCATCTTCGCGATTAGATGTGTCAGCGGGATCAGTACGGATAGTCAAGACCCCCGACCCTGAGGAGATCACCCAACAGTCCACCCCTCGACCAGGCGATCTCACCGATGCTTCCACCTCTCCTATGCCAACATCAGGCTCCGTGTCCGTCTTCCTTCAGATCGGTCGACAGGTCAAGAAGGCGAGCCTCGAGTTGCCAATCTCATTGTCCTCGCTCCGACTGCTATTCATGGAGCGTTTCGAATATGATCCTGGTATGGAGGACTTTCCCGACTTGTATATCCGAGACAACCGGACGGGAGTACAATTCGAGCTCGAGGATATGGACGATCTGCGCGAGGGCTGTGTGCTGAGCCTCAATTTCGAGCGTGAGTTTAGCAGGGTGAATGCGTGATTCGCTGACCCGCGCAGCGCTCGATCAGGTGAAGCAGCATTTCGACCTGACTTTCGCCAGTATGATGCAAGAGATCAAGGAAATGAAGTCCTCGTTCGAACGCTCAAAGCGGATCTCGATGCCCTCAGCACCGTCCCTGCTCAGCCCCGCGATGTCACCGAATATCCGTCCGTCCGGACGTGCACTCGAGAGCATCCCTCGTGCTCCGTCTCCGTCACCTCGCCCGTCCGGGCCCCTCAATACCGTACGCGAGGCCGAGCTGCAGGCGCAGTACGAGGAGGTACAAAGCCTACGACGGGATCTGGCGGTCGTGCGTCAGATCCACGTCGATTTCCTCGCAGAGACGAAGGATTCCTTCGCCAAGCTTCGAACCCAAAACTCGACAATGCGCGAGGTCGTTAAGACGAAGATGGGCGGTAGTCGGGCATTGCTAGACAATTCCAAGACCAAGCTGGAAGCGCAGTGCACGACGACTATCCAAGCTGTCGAAGAGATCTCCGATGTCATCGATGCAGCGCGCGAGGACGCGTTCAAGCGTTTCGTCTCGCCCTCGAAGAATCACATGGCGAGTATCCAGGCGAACTTGCGGAAAGCGACCGAGATGGTGGATCAGTTCACGACGGAGGTCACTGCTGTGGAACCGACTTGGCGCGCGACATGGCATCTCGAACTCGGTCGAGTCATGGAGGAGCAGAGGCTTCTGCCGTATCAGACCAAGCTGTGTACGGATCTCAAGAATGACATCAAGGATGCGACGGATATGCTGCAGAACGTCCAGGATTTCGTCAATCAACGACAGGCTGGGTTAGGGAGAAGTGGATCAAAGGGCTTCCGACCACCTTCTCCGGATGAGAATGGAGGGATCCCGAATCTGCTCGTGGAGATTCGGACCAAGGAGAGTGACCCGAATTCGCGGTTGAAGGCGATCGAAGCGCAACGGAAAGCTCGGGAGAGGGAGAAGGCGAATGAGACGGATGAGTTCAGCTCGGAACTGACGGGGTTCGTAACGGGGAAGAAGTTGAAGAAGACGGGTGGGACGGATGAGGTGGAGAGAACGAGGCAGAGGAGGCAGGATCAGACGATCAAGAGGATGTTGACCGGTGATGGGGGGAGTCCGCCTAGTGGGATGTTGAGTCCGCAGAGCACGGGGACGGTCTTAACCCCTGCGTCGACGGGGAGTGGGAGAAGTTCGAGAACAGCGACGGGGTCGTCTGGAAAGGTCAAGGAGGAGATGTGATGGCTTCGTCATGCATATGGGTCATAGTTCATCTATGTCTTAAGGCTCGTTAGTAGTAGCTGATCATCAAAGCTCGACCAGTTTACCGTCTGCTTCCAAGAGTCATTTGGTACAAGCCTCAGGCTCAATCGCACTGGCTATGCTTCTGAAGTCGTTTAGTCCCAGCCTCAGGCTCAATCGGACTTGGCTATGCGTCTGATTGTCATTAGCGAAGTAGCGATCAAGTGTTGGACGTACGACGGACTGCCCTCGACGTCAGGATCGGGCAAAGCGGTCGCACCACTGTTGTTACCGAGAACCTTCACCGCGCTTGGGTAATGACCGCTGGCCGAAATGGTCGTCGCCAAAACCTTGTGCCCCTCCTCGAGAACGTCCATGCGTCTGAACACTCGCTTGACGATGGTAGATAAGCGGTTGACGGTGGTAGTGAAGGAGTTGACGGTGGTAGACAAGGAGTTGACGGTGGTAGACAAGGAGTTGACGGTGGTAGACAAGGAGTGAACGGTGGTAGACAAGGAGTTGACGGTGGCAGTTAAGGTGTTGAGCTCGAGCTGCTTCTAGTCAGCGCAACGCAGTGATGCCGGCCATAATAGGTTTCTCACCGAGACGTTATGAATGGCCCCCCAAGTAGTCATCGTTACTGTGTACACGGCATCCAATACCTGCTAGCGCTGCGGCCCAGGGGGCCCAGTCAGACCGCGACGTGAGGCGACTGGTAGTGGTACGACGAGACATTGGAGCACGAAAACTCAAAGTGGTCTTACGAACATTGGTAGACAGCATATTGCTTCGGAGGCTGAAATGTTGAAAGGTTGAAGCACTTTTGAGGCATTCGCGGCTATTTCCTCGGATTGGCGAGGTTATGGTACATGATGAATGAACAGTAATGACAGTTGAGATATGTTACTGCTTTACATTGAACTTTGACGCTTAACCTTGGGCTTCCACGCTAGCCATTGCCCTCTGAATCTCCCTCAGCGCCTTGTCGGCACTCACACTGTCTCGTCGTCCCTTCTGATCCATACCAGGAACCGATACCGAACCCCTCGGAGTCGCGGACTTCCAGATAGGGGTGTCTATATCCATCATGACGATAGGTTCCGACTCGCTCGTGGAGGGCGATCGAGAAGCAGCTCCTGACGATTCCGAATGTGTCGGTAGTCGTCCCGCGGAGGATGAAGATGGCATCGAGAAGTTGAGTACACCATTCATCGATTGGCGGCCCCACGACGAGGCGGATGCGGTCCGCTGATGCGCGCCTCGCGCCGAAGCAGTACCTGTCCTCCCATGTGAGTTACTCCCGACCATGGGCGGTTTCGGCATGGTGAATCCATTGATCCCTGCTGCGGAGGTTGAAATGCCCCGACCATGGAGGGAGCCCGCTGAGTCGGACGTGGGGAGATTGGCGAGTGATCCGGAGGTTAGGGCGGAGGACATGGAGGAACGGTGACCCATTGTGCGGGCGGCGAGGGATTGGATGATCTGAGCGGCGTCGGGGCGGTCGTAGGGTCGGATGGTGGCTGGGGGGAGGAAGGAAGGGGGAGGTGAGAGGAGGAGGGATAGGTAGGCGCGCTTGGCTAGGGGGAATCAGCTCATGAGGCCTTTCGTACTCGCCAGGTGGCAACCGTGACGGCTGATCTGGTGGTGGCATGGCACTCACCGACGGTCGCGTCGGCGAATACGACAAGTGCGTTCACGTCGTCGAGCCATTTGATGCGGAATCCTCCCTTGTCGTTTTCCCATTCCTTAAAGATGCCCTGGATGTCGCGGGTCTTGAGTCTGCAGACGGCACCTCGTCAATTCATTTCAAGCATTTGCAGGAAGGCCAACATACTCTTTGGAGAAGTTCGCGAGGTGCAAGATTCGGGTGACAGCTGCTGAGAGTTGCGGTCGAGAAGAAGGAGTGGCGAGGATGGTTCCGTTTGGAAGTGAGATGGACATGACGGAATCAGTATCGTGACGTGGTCGTGCGGTTGCGGATGCGTTAGCGGTACAAGCTGGTCGTGGAGAAGCGATAAGAGAAATGATTGAGGACCTGTGACTGTAAACGTGAACGAGCGTATCAAACGGCTCTGAAGATGCAAGTGGAGATGTGTGCGGTGAAGATAGTATTGAATGAGGCGATGAGATGGACAGGACGGGTTGATTTCATTCAGCCTGTGCGCGTCGGTGCGGGGACTGCCACACCGGCGGTTATTCAAACGCCGATGATCGAGCGGTACTACAACCCGCCGTCATTCATCTCCTTCAACCGATCTCTCATCCTTCCATATCGCTCGGGATCCGTATCAACCTGTCAGTCTCTTCATCCCTTTTTCCTATCATCCTGGGAGAGAGGAGGGCGATGATCGCTTCTGAGGGCTTCAGGCGGTCTTGGAGAGGCTGGGATGGCGGATGCGAGATGTGAGGGGCGACGTTGCCACCCACGCTCCACCGACTTCTACCACCTTCTTCTTGTTCGGAGTTCGCCCTTTTCCATCTTCTGTCCCCTGCATCGTGTGTCATAGATGTCTAGCGCTTTCTACAGAGGCGCAGCGAGACGGAGGCGGGCGGTGGATCGATTTTAATCCGAGAGACATTCCGCTGACCAACGATATCTTTCCTTCCCCTTCATTCTTCATCCGCCTATCCTCTCGCTCGATTCTTTTCCAACATCAGTCACTCTCGTCCGTCAATCAGCACTTCGTACTATCGCTCATCATGCAAATCTTTGTGAAGACGTGAGTACACCACCGCCGCCTTGTCTGTCCGATACTGATCGATCGTGATGTCCAGCCTTACCGGCAAGACCATCACTCTCGAGGTTGAGCCCTTGGACACCATCGACAATGTCAAGTCGAAGATTCAGGACAAGGAGGGAATTCCTCCGGACCAGCAGCGATTGATCTTTGCCGGGAAGCAGCTTGAGGACGGCAGGACGCTGTCTGATTACAGTTAGTTCTCTTTTCCCCGCGTCTCTGCCGCAGACCACTCTCTTGTGGTTTACGAAGCTTCGTCGTGCAGACATCCAGAAAGAGTCTACCCTTCACCTCGTGCTTCGTCTTCGAGGCGGTATGCAGATCTTTGTGAAGACGTGAGCTCTTATCCACTTACTTTTTCGCTGTCGTTGATCGCTATACAGGCTCACCGGCAAGACCATCACCCTCGAGGTCGAGTCTTCCGACACCATCGACAACGTCAAGTCGAAAATCCAGGACAAGGAGGGTATCCCTCCGGACCAGCAGCGTCTCATCTTCGCCGGCAAGCAGCTCGAGGACGGCCGTACCCTTTCCGACTACAGTGAGTTCAGCCTATGCTCCCCATTTCAATCTTTGAACGTTCGGCAGACATCCAGAAGGAGTCCACCCTCCATCTCGTTCTCCGTCTGCGAGGTGGTATGCAGATCTTCGTCAAGACCCTTACTGGGAAGACGATCACGCTCGAGGTCGAATCATCGGATACTATTGACAACGTGAAAAGCAAGATCCAGGACAAGGAGGGCATCCCGCCAGACCAGCAACGCCTCATCTTTGCGGGAAAGCAGCTTGAGGATGGCCGCACTCTTTCCGACTACAGTACGTCCTTGCGTCTGTCATAGCTTTCGGAGCGGGGGCTGACCATTTTCGCAGACATCCAAAAAGAATCCACTCTTCACCTCGTCCTCCGTCTCCGCGGTGGTATGCAAATATTCGTCAAGACCCTCACCGGGAAGACGATCACCTTAGAGGTCGAGTCATCCGACACCATCGACAACGTGAAGTCGAAGATTCAGGACAAGTGAGCGCGATCAGGATTTGTGCATTACAGCTTGCTGATGGTATTCTAGGGAGGGCATTCCCCCAGACCAGCAGCGATTGATTTTCGCGGGAAAGCAGCTCGAGGATGGCCGAACGCTTTCCGACTATAACATCCAGAAGGAATCGACGTTGCACCTTGTTCTTCGTCTGCGAGGAGGAATGCAGATCTTCGTGAAGACGTAAGTCCTTGTCGCTTTAGCATATACGCGGCAGTCTACTGAAGTATTTCATCGTACAGTCTCACTGGAAAGACCATCACGCTTGAGGTCGAATCGTCCGACACCATTGACAATGTCAAGTCCAAGATCCAGGACAAGTGCGTTTTCCCATTCCAAGCTATCTTCATCCTGCTTATGCACTCATAGAGAGGGTATCCCACCGGACCAGCAGCGTTTGATCTTTGCCGGCAAGCAGCTGGAGGATGGGCGCACTCTGAGCGATTACAACATCCAAAAGGAGTCGACCCTGCACCTGGTCCTTCGTTTGCGTGGTGGTCTATAGCGGATTCCGAGAGTCTGGTTGCGCAGGGGACGGGTTGGCTAGAAGTCTTTGTATATGGTTTATATCCGATGAAAGATCTTGAGGTCTCGTCTAGTTCCCAGAGCTTGCTGCATTACAAGTTCCAAAAGAGTTTTAAATTGTTAGCGTAGAAATCCTAGGCTCGGATCGTTCTCCACTCAATTTCCTAATCCTCGCGGAAAAGAAAAAAAAACCCCCTTTTCTCTTCCTGTGATTTGGCCTCTGTTTGCTTAGCAGTCTTCAAGAATGATTTCTCAACAATCCTACCCAATTTTGACCTCAGACTGTCTTGCTGAATCTGCCATTCATGCTGACGTGGGATTTCGAGCCGAAGATGCGAGATAGGAACAAGATTTTCGGCATCAAGCTGATGGTCACTTGAGACCTCGCATCAAATTGCTAAGGGCGTGATGCGCTATGACTGATAGCTGGTCCTTTGGTACCTAGCTTTCTCACCCGAGATAATTCAACTGAGCGACGACGCGACGCGGCAAGGATGGATGTAATCTTTCTTGCTTGACGGCTACGACCTTTCACTCCCGCGTTGTGTCACTATACCTCCTTGCGCATCCACTCAGAATCGCATTGGTTACCTGACGTCCCAGAAGAACCCAGTATGCTAGTGGATCACACTATTCACGATCAATCTCAGCCACGACCTGATGGCCTAATCGGTTCAGCCGTCGAGCTTCGAGAAGACCCCCAACCCCATGCGACCGGCTCGAAGAGGAGGAAACGGAGGAAGAGATATCTCACTACCCCATCAGCCAATAGACATATCTCGAGGTTCGACTCCGGCCATGTTGTCTCGCTTGGTGTGCGCACGGCACATTTCTACCGATGGCGGTCTCGTCTTAGCGGCCGAATTCATCAAGGAGTCCATCGAAAACGGCGAACTCAACGGGGCTTCGATGCACATCAACGTTCCCAAGAAGTCTGTCGACCAAGGACTGAGCGAGGATCCGCAGATTAGCGAGAAGCAGTCCATGAGAAGAGCGGGACAGACTGAGAACAACCGGAAGGAGCAAGCTCTGCGGAAGGCCATTGCAGATTCCGATGCGACCGAATTTGGCAGGATCATCGCACCGCTCGGTAAGTTTGAGCTCGATACAGATTGACGCCAGTAACAGCGATGACTTCTAGGCGACGACGTCAGGAAGCGCATGATTGTGCACGCGGTTCATACCACCAACCTCGCTGCCTATTACGACCCCTCGACGGGCAGAGATTTACGGAGGCGATCGAAGGCGAGCCTCATTCTGGAGATGAAAAAAGCGCGGAAGATGGGAATTTCGACTCTGGTATTTCAGTGAGAAGTCCTGCGTAGCTCATGTACATGATCGCTGAGGGATCGTGCCGTGTAGTCTCGGATCTAATGCCGAAGAAGATGAAGCAGACGTCATGCAAGAGGCAGCCGTGTCGATACGGAAGGTTTTGGCTGAGGTACCGGGAATGACGCTGGCGATCGAGAACATGGTCAGCTCCGTCAGACTACGTTTATGACTCGTCCTAAACGGACACAGACCCACCACTGTCACGGCGAGACCTCACGCTCATTGGACGATCTCCGCCAGCTTATCGATGATATCGGAGCAGAAGACGGCCGGGTCAAAATCTGCATCGACCTTTGCCACCTCTTCGTGGATCAGTATGATCTTTTTTCCCCATCCGGTCGGGAGGAGTTCTTCGCCTCCCTCGATAGGCTTGGAATGACCAACGTCGCTGCGATCCACGTCAGTGATAGTGGTGAGGTGCATGGCGGGACGAAGGACTGTCACATGAAGTGAGTTCCGCGCTGAAGAGTACTGAGAATAGACGATCTTATCTTCTGCAGCATCGGCTTGTAGGCAATACCTCGTTGGACATAGAGCTAGTTCGCTGATATGCAAGCACAGTGGGTTGATCGGTCTCGAAGCCTTCCGCGTGATTCTGCGGGACGAGCGACTCCGTGATGTCCTCCTCATCTTCGAAACACCCGACTACTTCCGCGGCAATCGGCAGGCCGGCAGCAAGCGAGGTCAGCTCATCGCGCATCTCGAAAACGAACGACACGCCGCGGAAGAATCACTTGTCCGAAAGATCGTCACCCTGACTGACGAAGAATGGTATCAAGAGCAAGCGAGCCATACGTTATGGGAGAAGTATAAGAAGAAGAAGGTCAGCTGTGAGGGGAAGATCTACAAGCTCTTGGCGAAGGAGAACGGGGCGATGTTTGAGAATCTGCACAACAGGCGGGCGGGATCGATCAGTCGAGCGTCAAAGGTCAGAGCGATGAAGAGCGAGAGGGCGAAGAAGCTCGTGGAGGCGAACGGTGAATGGGTACCGACGATTGCCAGAGCGCCAAGACGCTTGGAGGTGGAACCAGCGAAGGACCTAGGGAGCCTGTTGCTACGTTCAGGCAAAAGGTGCGAGTGAGGCTTGATAAGCAGGGGCGACGGCGATTCATCTTGATCTATCTATATCTTATCCTGCGGACGGTCAATAAGTACTGGACGATCAGTATCTATCAACATCAAGCATACGCTGCCTCAGCCGGTCAGTATCTATCGTCAGTATCCGTCATACATACATACGAAGCAAGAACAACCCCCATGTCATCTCTGTTGCATCGCAGGATCACCCTCCAATCCCGATCCAGCAAACCCGGCCCACGTCCTCATCGTGTTCACGTCCACCACCCCTTCCCTCCCCTCTTCCGATATACAGCGTATCACCGCCTCGGCGACATGATCCACATGCATCGGGTGCGTCCTCAGGGCGTCTGCTGCTCCTCCCAAGACGGACTTCGATGCGAATGGGTTCGGGAAGCCGGTGCGATCTGCGAGTCCTGCGGAAAGTGAGAGGAGGAAAGCGGGGAAAGTGGATAGTGGTCGGGTATGAGGATGGTACATGAGTCCTGAGTCGCGTCAGTGGAGAATGGTACCAGCCAAGACGGGACGGGACGCACCTGGACGCATGAAGACGGGTCGAACCCCCGCTTCTGGGTGATCACAGCATCGCCGTCCAATCTCGATCTCGGCTTGACGCTTCGTCTCGATGTATCGTGATGGCACGAGGGGTCGGAATGCGTCGGCAGCGGAGATGAAGATGAATGGCCGAGTGGAGCTGGACGAGGGGGTGTCGAGCATCGTGTCCAGCACTGTCAGAGCTACACCACACCACAATTCAGCACTACTCCTCTCAAAACGGGGCTGCGGAACCCACCTGAATCCCGGTTCATCGCCTCATATCCCGTCCTCTCCCACCTCTTCTTCAGCGGCCCATTCCCCACCTCCCCACTTCCACTCCCCAGCCCGATGAATGCTCTCAACAGGCCCAGAACATCCCCATCCCGTATACTCTGCTTATACGCCGCGTCCTCCAGCAATATACCCAGGGTATGGACGACGGCGGAGGAGGAAGCGACGAGGGCGGTGTAGGAAGGTGGATCGAAGGTGGAGGCTGCGTGCCAGGTGACGGAGTCGACCCATTTGGGGGAATGGCCGGAGGGGGTTAGGTAGGGTTTACCGGAGGAGCTGGGATTTGTCAGATTCTTGATCAATTTAGCAGATCCAGTAAAGGATATGGGAGAGAAGGGAGGACGAACCTCATGCTGGAGACTTGATAGCCTTTTCCGACGCCGGCTTTGCAGATCGCAGATCCTGGCGGTGGGGCCGCGATCAGCAGGATCATCGGGCCAAGTGAGGAGGAGCATACCGAGGAAACCGTTGCCGCCGACGACGAGCACACGAGGGACCGACATGACGGGGAGATAGGTCCAAAGGTGGAGGGAGGGAGAACTTGAGAGACAAGTCGGACGTCCGAACGAAAGGCGAACAGGAACAATGGGGACTAGCCGCAAGGAACTCCTCTACTCCTCGAGAATTCACTGCCTCGATCACTTTCTTCGCAAAGCTGGACTCATTCTGTCGCACCTCGAAAACATTCGACGAAATCTCTGCGGCACATATGAAAAGCTAGAATGTCGATCTATATGCTCGCCACGATCATCTTCCGCCTCTTCGCCCAAGTTCTTCTCTCTCGCATGTCTAACCTCCGCCGTCTTCTTGGATCACATACGCACTTTTCTCCCGAAGCCTCCTTGAATACCTCCGAATCCGCTTTCAAGACCTCCAGCGCGTCCTCGAGATCCCTGGGAAGCCTTTCCGTCACGCCTAGCTCCGCTTTCATCTCGTCCGACATTGGCTTCGACTTCGTCCCTCTGCTCCCCTTCATAGTCAGTGGTGTCTGAGACTGTAACCCATCGAGGCCGGATGCGACCATTTCCCCTACTCGCCGGACCGTGACTGGGCGAGACCCCGGGGAATTACCGTAGTCGACGACGTGGAAGCGGATGTGTTTGATGGTGGGATGGGAAGAGAGGAATTTTTCGAGTTTGTTGCGAGTTGGGGTCGTCTGCGCCTCAGTGAGGAGGGCATTTCATGATTCCGGAGTGCGTGTGATCAGAGTTGCGACCGTGACGACGAGGAGTAGCGGGGTGCTTCTATCGTCCTCGGTACTGGGTGTCGATCTCTCCACAAAGACAGATATTCCAGCCAGGTGGTTCTGATCTGAAGTGTTTTATTTGTCGTCAATCAACGTCTCGCTAATTGTCATCGGATAAAGGAAGTCAAGGTCAAAGGAGATCGAGCAGGAACAGCAATATATGATCGAGAACAAGGGGAAATCTGGACAAAGGGTGAAGAAGCTGCGTCAGCTGCTTGCAAGATCTGAAAAAGGTCAATGATGTGGAATGCCGGCGGGATAACCTCTCGCACTGAATCGCTGAGGATAGCCAAAATCAGGCTCGGACCGAAAGATCAAGCTGGATATCATTAGCCTACGCCCTGTACCGTAAGTATGCTTTCGATTTAGGTGCAGCGAGACCCAGCTTCGCATCTACTTTGGTGGTAGGTATGGGGTCACCAGCATCTACCAGGCAGACCCAAACCATCAGCCTCGAATGGCTCCAGATGTATTTCCGACGACCCACCTTGCTGAAGTCATTGATCTTCTCCGTTCCCCGTACCTCCTCCGTCAACAGCGGCAGCTGTACGATATGGAACCCGTCCTCGTACAGGTCGAACGCCTCTCTCAGGTACCTCTGCTGCATCTTATGCCGGACGGTACATTGTTCGCAGTGATCGCCTGGTCATTCCTATCAGCTCGAGCTACGTCCGCAAGATGGGGGGCCAGGGAGAAGCGCACTAGGTTTGGGAAAGAGGAGCTGGTTGACGACGATGTTGTGCGTGTCGATTTCATATCGGGTGAGCTCTTGGATGAGGCGTTCCGTCTCGTACAAGGACAAGAACTCCGAGATGCACACGCAGACGAATGTGGTCTTATCCTAATCCTTCTCAATTAGCTGGAAACCCATGAAAGCCGAGCTCAACGCACTGGATCCTTGAATTGCGTGTTGACCTCCGTGATCACCTCCCGCAATTGGTCGAGCTTGGCGAACATGTCTTCTTGCGGTATACCACCCCCAAACATCGTTTGCATCTACGGGAAATTTATCAGCTTGATCCTAGCTGGCTGGCATGGAGCACTATCACATACCTGCTGCAGCATCGGACCAAATCTCCCGCTCAATGTGCTCAGCTTCCCCAGCGCCTTTTCCAGTACCGAGGGGAAGGAGAGGAATCGTAATGTATGGCCAGTCGGCGCCGTATCGAAGACGATGACCGAGAACTCCATCGACTTGACGTGTCTGCTTCTTATCAGTACCATCCCAGCCAGGTCCGAGCTTCTGGTCTGAGAACTTAGACGCACTTCATGATCTCCGCGAACCCCATCGCCTCGTCCACACCCGGAATAGCAAACGCCAGATCCTGCATCATCCCCGCCATCCCCCCGCTCTGATCAGCTGTCCCCTCATCAGCCCTTCATCCCCATCCAAAAAGAAGAAAAAGGGGACCCACCCGACTCGATCATTTCCTGCAAGCTCCCATTCGGGTCAATCTCCATCGCGTACAGGTTGTCGAACCCATTGACTTTCGTTGCGTCCTTGCCGAATTTCTGGGAGAAGGCGTCGGATAGATTATGGGCGGGGTCGGTGGACTGGGCTCGGTCAGCTCGGGTATAGGAAAAGAAGGATGGGATGGCGCACGATGAGGAGGACGGATTCTCGGCAGGCTGCGAGTTGGGCGGCGAGGGAGCACGAGGTGGTTGTCTTGCCTGTTGACCACCGCTAAGCTGGGACTTGGCAGTATGAGTGGGTCTCTTACCAACGCCGCCCTTTCCACCTGAAAGGAAACCACAGTCATCAATGTCGGCCTCGAAGCCTGTCCCGAAAGGAATAGATAGGGAATCCTGGCTCACCACAGAAGATCCATTTCAAGCTTTGTTGATCCAGCACATTCTGCAGTGTCGGCGGGAGAGGCTCGAAGCTGTCACCCGACATCGTGACGGTGAAGTGGCAATCTGAGCCACGAGGCAAACTTGACCGCTGTGTGAGAAAGAGGGCAGAAGTAGGGGGATGTAGGTGCTCGAGGAATGATATGTAAACCTTCTTCGCAACGCCAACCTGCGGCCACGTGTCGTATGAGCGGCTGATGAAAGGCGTCGAGCACACATCGCCTATCTAGCTAGCCAACAGGCCTAGTTGGACACATACGTCCTATGACTTTTACCTTTCAAACACCTAACTTACACGAAGGTGGCTGAAATCCAACAGCTGCTTTCCTTCTTTGCAGTACCACTAAGTAACAGAGATGAAGCGAATTCTCGAGCTCTGGGTGACTCATATACATCCATTGCTTATACCACGGCTTCCATAGAGCTTCAAGGATCCTCAACAAAGGCAGCGCGAAGGCTGATCTTGCTTGGTGCACAAGACCGCCCAAGAAAGAAATATCGCGATAGAAGGCCGAGCAGAAAGATATAAGCATATACAACATGAACAGACACTCCCCCCAGTCCATCGTCTCAATCGTCCCCGGGTCGGCGTCATGACGAGGCGTCCTTTCCAATCTCCTCCAACTCAGCGGCTGCAGCTGCCTTCTTCCCGCGTCTCGGCGCCGCGCGGGTACTCCGCGTACTCCGGGTGGTCCTCGTTGTCTCGGTCGAGGATGCCGAGGTTGGAGGTGAGGCTATAGGGTTTTCCGCAGGCGCGACGGATTCTGGACCATTCCTTTGCCCGGACGGGACGACGGATTCTGGGCTACTCGTTTTTTCGGATGGAGCGGCGCGATCCGCCGTGCTCTGATGAGCAGGAAGAGAGCGATGTCGACCGATTCCGAAGAGCCATGACATGCTGAGGAGGATCAGCGAGACCGCCAGGGCACAAGGGGCTGTAGCGTGAGGGGCGAAGCTTTTAAAGGGGGGGGGGGGGAGAAGGACATACCGGACGAGGAAGAGACCGATTGTGATCCAGACATTGCCGTTGATCAGTGTCGTCCATCGCGAAGGTGATTTGAGGAGTGACATGGGGAACGGGAGGAGGGTGAGGGTGATGCTGGGACGGGTCAGTGACCGCGACGGGACCATCGCAGACGCTTACTGAGTGAGCTGCAGCCCATTTCCGGTCAGCTTCTAGCCCTTCATTACCGGACCGCTTGGAAACCTACATCCGCGATAGCAAGCGGCACCAGCATCCCTCTGACCAACTTCTCCTGTATATGCGGTTCATGCACGAGGTGCCTTCTGATGATAGGAAACAAAGAGAGCGACATCATGGCGAGCAAGAGAAAGCCTAGACGCGTGAATTGATCGTCAGCATGTGGCTCGAGCTGTTGACGTTGCCGAGACTCACATGATCCGAGACCACCGGTCAACATCTGTCCCCTTGTCGTCTGTCCAATGATTACCGTCACTCGCTCCACACCCTCCGGTAGGAGATCCGCACCATACGCCTCTGGAGAAACGATGGCGTAGTACGCGCCGGACAGGATCAGGGCCTGATTCAGGAAGGGTGACACAAGGAATATTTCACGTTTCGGAGCGAGTTAGATTATCGGGTCGAAAGCAATCGATGGGGAAGATTTGAGAGGTGAACGGCGTTAGAGCCGGTCTCTGGGCTCGGGTGAAGGGGCGGGACTGACCGGTTCGAAGAGCCAGAAGAAGTAGTAGTAGAACGGCGGTAATGGGTCGCCCATGATGAGAGATCACGGAGATACACTGATTTAAAGGTAAATCGCCGAGATAGCCAGTGACAAGATGACGAGCGTGTTATGGGAGACGGGCAAGAAGACTTGTTGACAAAGGCTCAGCGTTGAAAGGAGGTCTTGATGGCATCACATCACGGCTTCCGCCGGCAGCGAACAGGCGCACGTGGCCGAGCATCACCCCAAAGTGGCGGCTTGATTGAGCATCAAACCCCATGATCGAGTCGCGCACCGAGCTCAGAGCCCCTCCTTTGAGACCAATGAACCCCATTTCCTTCTCATTATCCCTTTCAGACCCAATTCGGTCTCCTCGCCGTTGTGAAACATCCCGAGTTCACCCGAGGGGAGTTTCCCGATGGCTCGAGCCTCAATTCGTGGCACTTTCCTTACCGGCTCTGGGGATATCATCTCAACGGCCCCAGTCCTCAGCGATACATCCTTTCATCTGATCAAACTCCGGGTATGTCGTGCTCAAAGCCTATTTTGATCAAGCGGAACCTCTCCGAGTCGATCCCCACCGTTACGACCTCGTCTTCGACCGCCTCGAACTTCCTCACGACTCCAACATCCGACTGCACCTCACTTCCTCCATCACCTCCTCTTTCAAACTCAGACTCCATCTTCCTATCTTCCTCGCCGCCTCAGAAGTTCCCGTTCATACAGCCTCGAATCATCAAGCTCGCACAGCCTCAGATCAGCACTGCAACAGCTCTGTTTGTCGAGGGAAGAACCACCTGCCCCGATTCAACCGAGCTCGTCTTCTGTCCCGAGCTCCATAGAGATGCATGGCTTCCGAAGCGATGGACTTGGCGCCATTCTCAAGTCGGTGAGTGCTGAGTCACTTGTTTGATCTAGACATGCCTGACCCGTCACAGAGGAATTCCTCGAGCAGATCGCAGCGACAGCCGAGGAATCCGACGAGGACGTCCCAATCACTACCGCTTCGAAGCAAAAACGTCGAGAGTTCTCTCCTCAGACTTCCGATAGTCGAGCCGCTCAGCCTATCCCCATTGCTCGAGCGCCTACTCGTCCGGCTACCCCTTCGATCAGCATGTACTCTTCGATCAATGGTCGTTCGGTACCTGTCATCTCTCCTCGGAGCACCTCGCATTCGATACTTGCATCACCGGATGACCAATATAATTCGTCCGATTCCGACCCCGAGGACTACCGGCGGAGGAGGGAGCAGTCGGTCGCCAGTATCCTCTCGTCTGGCATCACCTCTGATGAGCCTTCCCTCCTCGCCCAGTCTAACGGAGCACCTCAAGTCACGGCCACGGTGACCGAGGTCGACCTGGACAGCGAAAGTGATCCCGGAGACATCCTATACAAGCCATCGAGCCACCGAGGCAAACGAAGAACCTCCTCGTCGAATGGCAAGTCTGCTCGTCCATCCTCGCTACAAATTCCAGAACGCACGCACCGGAAGATACCCCATCAACCGCCGCCGATCCCGAACCGTTCTACCAATCCACCTCGGACTACAATGTTGAAGTTTCGAAGCAAGATCCGCGTGACTGGCGGAGTCAAGCTTCACCGGAATAAGCCCGGCGGACGACCTCTGATCACCTGTGCCGCCGATAGCCTGAAGATCAACCTCAGCGAAGCCTGGCGCCCTGATCCGTCACGCCCTGGATCGAGCAGACAATTCTACCTCGCCTCATACTCCAATCCCTCTTCGGCCACCTCGTCAGTCGCGTCATTCGAATGCTCGATCAACATGCACAACTACATCCCAATGTTCAAGCCTCGACGGCTCGTTCATCCTCCGTCTCGAACTCCTCCGCCGCCACCAAGACGGACACCAAAGGTGTGCAAGCCGAAATTCGACTGGATGTACCAGCGTCTGCTGGATGGTGTCGATTCCGATGAGTCGGAATGGAGTTGGCCACACGAATCGAGCGACGAGGAGAGCCCGGTCGAGCCCCCCATAGAGCAGAGACTGCTGCACGCTGTACCGCCCGGGACCGTTCGACTGGCCGAGTGGAGGGCACGCGAGGACGCCCTTGTCCTGCAGGCTCATGTGAGCGATTGGCGGTCCAAGGTGGAGGCTTGCGAGGAGAACGAGCGCCGCCAAACCGATCTCATAGCCCAGTCCGAAGCCAAGCGAGATATCCTAGACGCTGCCCAGGTCGCCTTCAAGAAACCTAACAGGAAGTCCAAATCGCCAAAACTCAAACCCGCTCTGAACAGAGCGGCATCGCACGACCGGTTCGTTCCCCACTCGGTACGGTACGGGACGAGGGTCCAGGTCCGTCAGGTCGGGGACGAGAAGAGCGAGGTGATGAAGTCGGCACGGGCACTTGCGAAGGGCTTGGGGCTCAGCTGGGGAACGAGGGATTATGATGAGGAGCTGAGGACGAGTCCACCGAGGCAGTCGAGGATCACGAGGAGGAGGTCGACGGCGTGAGGGGAGACCTGGGAAAGCGGCCTCGAACCGACGTCAGACCGCTCAACACCGTTTCTTCGACGCTTCGGACCTGACCTCATCGGCAAGAGGACATCAGACAGTCTCAGTCGGCCTCGCATTGCATCCGTCAGCCCCTCCTCGATTCCTCGCCTCGCAGAACGACTGTGATTTCTCTCCTAGCCCATACATGAACGATTGGACATTTCGACGCACCCACTTTGCATATTCCATTCACCTTTCTCCTGGACATGTTCTCACGCCTTCTCCCGTAGTTGTCATTTTGGATCTCGTACCGGTTTCAGATATCGATGCATTAGCTCTCCCGTCTGATTAGCATGAGAACCTCAAGCTGCCCAAAAGGTCATTCGCCTGCATGCAACTTACTCCTCATCTCGACTCTCCCCACTCTCTTCCTCTTCTTCTTCTTCCTCCTCCGTTTTCTTGCCCTTCTTCGCCTTCGCCTTCACCTTTCCCCCTCCCTTCTCCTTTTCCTTCACCTTCTTCTCCTTTGGCGGTTTCGGCGGGTTCAACAAATCCCTCACCTCCCTCCACCGCCTCTCGATCTCACCCTCCTTCACCACCCACTCATCATCCCCAATCCCCTGGATCTCATACAGCAACTTGATCTCTCTCGCCCAGATGGCTAGGTCGCTGAGTTCGAGCGCTTTTTCGGGGGCGGGGGTCTCGAGGATTAGGGGGATGCCGGACATTAGGGGGTCGCGCATCATTGCTCGGAAGGCCGAGAGGCCTATCTTTCCGCTTCAAAGCGTCAGCTGGCAGCTCCGGTCGCGGGCTGGGGGAAGGAAGGGGTTGGGCACGGAAGGGGATGCCGGGGCGCAGTGTCGGTGGAGGAGACGAGAGGACGACTTACAGCCCTATATTCTCGTGTAGATCCTTACAAGCCCCCAAATCCGCTTTCGAGTCATTCATATGCACCCCTCCCAAAAACCCATTCCCGACCTCCTCGTTGAAGCTCCGCATCACATCGGCGTACGAAGTGGGAGTACGGATATCGTACCCTGCTGCAAAGAGGTGGCAGGTATCGAGGCAGATCCGGACTCGGGATTTGTCTTTGACGAGGGAGATTATGGAGGAGAGGTCGTGGAAGGTGGTTCCGATGATGTTGGAGTTTGCATTGGCCTAGGGACGTAGCATCAGCTAACGTAACAAAGGCCAGGATGAGTGAGGTGGGAAAAACGTAGAAGCGAGAGAGACGATACGCAATGATGAGGGAGATGAAGGTCATGCTTGGAAAATATGGCCCAGCTCACCATATTCTCAATCACGCAGATCACCTCCGGTACGTCCCCATGGACGCGGTTGATAGCCTTCGCGATAGTCGCATACCCTTCCTCCTTCGTACATACCCCTGTCGTCGATCCGGGGCTACCAAACCCTTCAGCACAACTTGAACGAGACGGAGGAGATGGAGAGCGCACTGCCAGTTGTAAAGCTTGATACCGAGCTGGTGACACCGTGAGATGTCGTCCCTGAAGCATTCGTACGACACGTCCCATTTCGCTCTGATCGAGATCAGCTCACGACGTGGTTCCGCACTGAGGAGCTCACTGATCTGGGTTTCTGAGAAACTGTAAGCTATCACCGCGTGAGTAAGACTACAGAAACTTACGCCAGATTGATCAGGTAGCTCCCATGCACCAGAATACACTCCGCGCCGAGATCGATCCCTGCAGTACGCTCCATCAGACCTGCCATCTCCCAGCGGCTCCACTCACCTCCGTCCTCCTTGCCCTTCATCAACCCCCTGAACCTCTCAATCGCCTCCCCTTCGATCGGATTACTTTTCCACTGCCTCTGACTCTTGGTGAACATCGCCAACGCGTTCGCCCCCGCCATCCCAGCCCGCAACAATGCTCCTCCAACCCCACCGCCGATCGATACATGTGCGCCAACGAGGTGGGGGCGGGGCGTCGACGAGGATGAGGCTATACCGCCATTGGGTGGGACGCTCAGTGCGGGGAGTGGGAAAACGGGATAGCCGTTGCGAGGGGGATGACGGTCAGGGGCGAGCTGGGGTGGGGGCCAGGGCTTGGCTTTTGGGACGCGGTGTTTCTTGGCGGGTGGTGAGGGGTCGTCACCGTTGGTCGGTGGCTCGGGCTTGTCATCGGAGCCGACCTTAATTTCGGGCGGTCGAGGAGTCTTCTTGACCTTCTTGACCTTATTCGATGAGGTTCCCGGCGTGGCATCGGGCAGTGCAGGCTCCTCATCCGGCTCGATCTTGGTTATTGCCGATCGAGCGGTCTTTCTAGGCTTTTTGGGTTTGGGTGTGCCCTGAGGGGTGTCGGTGGAAGGTTGCGGGACGTCTACTTCGATATCTGCTCCGGATGGTCGAGGGACTTTCTTGACTGTTCTGGCTTGGGTAGGAGGAGCTGGTGATAGGCTGGAGGAAGGGGAACGCTCTCGCTTGGCTGAGGTTGATCCGTTGGATCGGCGAGGCGGCATGAAGGCTGAAATCGCAGTGAGGGGCAGGTAGCGAAAGGACACGGCTGCTCGTCTGATGAGGGACGTTATGCTGGGCAGTGGAGACTGGTACTCGTCACCTTATTATTTTGCTGAAAATCATTGATATTGCTTTTTCATCACGTATTGCAATGATGAAATCGGCGGATCTGTGACACGTCACTTTCGACGGCCCTGTTATGGGTCATCAAGCCTCTGTACCTCATTCAGCCCTTTGGCGTGAAGACTGGATCGTATCAAAGACTCATTGGGCAAGTGCTTTTCATAGCGTCTCGATGTTGGCGGGTCTATGCATTCAAGCAACGGAAAGAGGGAAAGCGAAAATACCCCGAAACGTAAGTCGAATGATTGTCTCCGTGACCAAGATTTTGCCTCCGGTTGTTTCTCCGCTTTCTTCTACTTTGTGCTCCTCATCTATCATCAATAGCCATCGAGCCATCTACAAAGCTTTAGCTTTTCACCAGAGCCCTCGGAATAGGGCACATAGATACATCTAGTTTTGGGGCG
>JAABUH010001359.1_pt1 | contig 28035 bp, 56 predicted proteins | sample 5559121 | NCBI WGS metagenome assembly JAABUH01 (sample SAMN10711871, study PRJNA513364) | rock metagenome | isolation source: Antarctica rocks | place: Antarctica: Victoria Land, Battleship Promontory nord | collected 2015-12-28
TGAGGGCATTGGTTCAGATGTCGGATATCGTCGAGAAGGGAACCTGGTGGATGTCAGAGCCAGCTGAGGGATCAATCGCTTACATCGCCGAAAAGTGGTTGACCACGACCTCCTTGCTCGGATGGACCTTGCGAACTCCCCAACTTCATCCGGCGTCGAATGCCCCCTACTTAAAGCCTTTTTGCGCACCTTGGCCTTCTGCACTTCATCGCCTCCGCTGCACCATCCGTTTCGGCAGGACCAGCAGAGGAGCCGGTGCTGGTGGGTGCCGCCGCGCTTCCAGACTTCTCCTGCTTCTTAAAAAGGCTATGCTCCGGCCCCTTGCTCCGTACCTTCATCCCTTTATCTCCCCTTTGTATCCTTTCAGGAATCGCACCGTTTGTATATTCATGGACGAGCAAGCTCGCATACTCGCACATCTGTTGAAAGCGCTTATTAGGATTCCGCCAGAACAGTCGCCAAAGATGACGATTTTTCGAGGTGGAACACCTGACGGCGATGGAGGGTGAAGGATCTCCCCGGAAGGAAGAGTGTATGGAGGAGGTGGAGGAAAGGAATTGAGATGGGAGAGGAGCGAAAGAGGATGCTTGATAGGCGGATCGAGAGAAGCGAGTGCTAGGGCGTTGAGCTGGAGCAGCGGTATGAGGGTAGCGGTGTCAAGTGGGGCTCGAGGTGCAGGTTCTTGCAAGACATATCCCAGCGACAGCACTAAGGTGCGGTCAATCTTGACCTGAGACAATGAATTTGACGTACCGCGACGCAAGATCGGGCCAGCGCTGACACGCCATCCTTTTCCGCCCTTTCCGTTGCCTTCCGAAGATCGTGTTCCATACACCTTCGTCATCGGTTGTGAGGTCCCGGCCAACAGCCTCGTTGAGGTGTAGGTCTCCTTCGTGCATGCTGCGGAAGGGTCTGATCCAGGCGGAAGCAGCGGATGCACGGCGTATGCACCTGCTAGCAAGACTGAAGTCAGATCCAAGCTCTTCCGGATCAGCTGCCGGAGTCCAGCGGGACCGTAGATATTCACATCTGCCTTAACACTACGTCAGATTGCTTCCAGGTAGCCTCTAAAAGCGACTCAGGCGCACCTTTTTGTTTGTCCCGGCCTCCTTTAGACTCTCCAGGGCACCCTCGGTCATCCCAACGCCGCTCAGAATGGTAGTCATGACCGATACAAGACCCAAGACGTGATCCGCATGCATGTGGGTGATGAAGATCTTGCTGAAATTCCCCATCTTCAGCGGTGATTGATGGAGTCGTCCGAGAGTTCCGTCGGCTGTATCGAATAGCCAGATATCATTGCCGAGATCGACAGACAATGATGAGCAGTTGCGGGATCGAATCGGTCCGCCGCCGCTGCAGGTCCCCAGGAAGTGGACAGCAACGGACGGAAGGGAATTGTAATGGGGCGCCTGAGCCATCCTACCCGACGTCTCGCTGGACAAGCGATGTCTGGAGTCTGAGAAGCAATCTAACTCAAGCCTCGTGAACGCAGGACACCATGAGTGGAGGTTCCTGAACTTAGGATAAAAAGCAATCAATAGGTTAGCGAAATGTTCTTGGTGTTCCTCAGATTTCCCGAAAAGAGCCAGCCTAAACCCCCCATATTTACAGAGAGCGACCGACCATCGACTCACTACGGATCCCATTCGGCTTCCGGTGATCTCGACCAGCCAGTCCAGGCCAGGGAAGAGCGTCCACTATGTCCGGCTCTCTCACCCATGTCCTCTTCGAGGGCGCTTCCGGCTATGCTCTCTTCACCGTGCAGATACAAGAAGAGATCGCAGCCAAGTCCAAGCAGCTCCAAGAAGCTATCGCCGACATCTCGACCTTCTCCCGAATGGTCCAACTAGCCTCATTTCTACCATTCACATCTGCCGCCCAAGCCCTCGAGAACGCCAATGATGTCTCAGAGGGTATCCTCAACCCTCATCTCAAATCCTTGCTCAACCTCATCGTGCCGAATGCTGCCGGCAAGAGCAATAAGCAGCAGTCCGGAGTGCTGCTTGGGGTCTCGGAGAGGGGATTGGCGGGAGCGATTCAAGGAGAAATGGGATTGCCGTGCGATACGAGTGAGAGGGCGTTGGAGTTGATCCGAGGAGTTCGGCTACATCAGGAGAAGGCATTGGTCAAGGGTGGGATGCAAAAGGGGGATGTGGCCATAGCGCAACTGGGACTGGGGCATTCCTACTCAAGAGGAAAGGTCAAGGTATGTCTTGCGCCACTGATATTACTATCAGAACTGATTATTCCAGTTCAATGTGAACCGGTCCGACAACATGATCATCCAAGCCATATCCCTTTCCGACCAACTCGACAAAGACCTAAACACCTTCTCCATGCGAGTACGAGAATGGTACGGCTGGCACTTCCCCGAGCTATACAAGCTGGTCCCGGACGCACACCAATACTCTCTCCTCGCAGTCCTCATCGGTGACCGTACCGCTCTCTCAGAATCGTCGCTTGAAGAGATGCAAGAGGTATTGGAGGACGATGAGACCCGCGCTCGCAACGTCCTGGATGCGGCGAGAGCGAGTATGGGCAGCGACATCTCCGAAATCGATCTCATCAATATCAGCAATTTCGCCGAACGGGTGGTCAAGCTCGCGGAGTACCGGAAGAGTTTACGGAGATATCTCGTCGAGAAGATGAATGTGGTTGCGCCAAATCTGTCCGCATTGATAGGCGAGACGATAGCGGCCAGGTTGATCAGCCATGCGTACGTTTGGTAATCTTCGCTAGAATATGCCTGATTCCTTGATAGTGGATCCCTCACCAATCTCGCCAAATATCCCGCTTCAACCGTCCAAATCCTTGGCGCTGAGAAGGCGCTTTTCCGCGCACTGAAGACAAAAGGCAACACACCAAAAGTGCGTCATCTGCCTTCCTTGATGCGAAGACTTCGCTAATTGTCCGTAGTATGGCCTCATCTATCATTCCACCTTTATCGGCCGAGCCGGCACGAAGCACAAGGGCCGCATATCCCGTTTCCTCGCAAATAAATGCTCCATCGCCTGCCGGATAGACTGCTTCTCAGGTACATCAGACCGGATCTCATTTCAATCTGCGCTCATACGTAATCAGACGTTCCCACAAACAAGTTCGGGGAGGCACTGCGGGCTCAGGTGGAGGAACGGCTGAACTTCTTCGAGGTATTTCCTGTGGCAGTTGCCGGGCCAGTGACTGATGAAACTTACAGACTGGAGCCCCGGTGTCGAAGAACTCTGACGCCATTCAAAAAGCGCTGACTGCCATTGCTGCGGAGATCGGGGATGGCGAGGACGATGATGATGACGAGGAGGGCGAGATTGACGACGTCGAGATCTCAGAGGTACGTCTGGTTCACCCTGTTCCGTGTTGCAAGCAAACTGAATCTGAAATTGTTCAGGCGGTCAGACAGGTCGAGCAAGATCAGGCGTCCATCAAGAAATCCCCACTTGACCCCGACCTCGCCAAGATCGCATTATCGAACGGACAAGTAGCGACCGTGCCCGTTGGCGAGGTGTTGAAGGAAAAGAAAAATAAGGAGAAGAAAGAGAAGAAGGAGAAAGGAGAAAAGAAGGAGAAGCGGAAGAGCGAGGTCATGGGGGTTGATGGAGCCAAGGACGAGGAGGAGAGGAAGAGACGAAAGAAGGAGAAGAAGGAGAAGCGGAAGGCGGAGAAGGCTGCGGCGGGTGCGGATGGAGCTGTGGATGCGAAGAAGGAGAAGAAGAAGAAGAAGAAGAAGTCAGATGTGGCTAGTTGAGGTTGAATATATCGTGTATCCACTTTCATCTCACAGGTATTCATCATGCCCACCCTTTCGGGACCGGGCACCATTCGAGCCCGATCGTCTTCGTCCCTTTGAGACGACTTAGCCCTTTCGTCAAAGCACCTCCACTTGATCTTCTTGCGACACGTTACTAGCACAGGGATTCAAGGACGCGCTCGCGTGATTGTCGGGGTGGCTGACAATTTGATCTTGGGACGCTACGCGTCGTTGGGAACATTACAGATCACGTCCAGGACACGTCAGGGTCGCTCGGTTGACCGGGACGCGCTTGTTGCAAACTTCAAAAATCACGCTCGGAGGGGTTGATTTTCCTCGTATTTCCTGATCTTCTTTGCTTCAGCTGTCCAATTTATATCTCAGCTTCGGTCACGTCTTCTCCATTGAGCCCCAACGCCTAGCTGTGAGTGTCGTGTATATCGCTATCCCGCTTGTCCCCCTCCGGTGTATCGCGGCTCCCTTGCCATTGCCACTCGCTGACTAAACGGCAGGCGACCCGAGACCAACACGCTCTTTACTGCATCGATCATCACAAAGTACTCACCTCTTCGACTATCAGACACTTGAACCATAGAGACTCTTTGTCAAGATGGTTATGTGGATCTACAAACGCGATGGACGCAAGGAGCCTGGTATGTTCTTGTGTCATCTGCCTCAGGCTTCAGCTGACATCGCGCAGTGGCTTTCGACAAGGTGCGGAAATGTCTCGATTTGGAGATGTATCTGATCATAGACTACCTGATGCTATAGGTCACCGCACGAGTGAGCTCACTGATGCTTGCATTGCATCAAGCTAATGCGCACAGATCAATAAACTCTCCTATGGTCTTGACCCCAATTTCGTCGAGCCAGCTGAGATCACCATGAAAGTCATCGGCGGTATACACGCGGGCATCACCACCGTCGAGCTTGACGTGAGTCGATTCTTTTGGCATCGCTGACAAGCAGAATCTCGCTGCGGAGACCGCTGCATACCTCACGACCAAGCACCCGGACTACGCCATTCTCGCCGCTCGTATTGCCATCTCCAACCTCCACAAGGAGACCAAGAAGACATTCTCGACAGTCGTATCCGATCTCTACCACTGGGTCAACCCCAAGACCAATAAGCACGCGCCGATGATCGCCGATGATGTCTACAAGGTCGTAATGGACAACAAGGATGTCCTCGATGCCGCGATCATCTACAACCGAGACTTTGCGTACAACTACTTTGGTTTCAAGACCCTCGAGAGGTCTTACCTCCTCCGCATCAATGGCAAGATTGTCGAGCGACCGCAACATATGATCATGCGTGTAGCTATCGGCATCCACGGCAGCAACATCGACAAGGTCATCGAGACCTACAACCTGATGTCGGAGCGATACTTCACCCATGCATCCCCAACTGTGAGTCATCCGCGTGACACATCGCTGACGTCAGCTGTTCAACGCTGGTACTCCCAATGCGCAGATGTCCTCCTGCTTCCTCGTGGCCATGCGCGACGACTCGATCGAGGGCATTTACGAGACCCTCAAGACCTGCGCGCAGATCTCCAAGACCGCCGGTGGTATCGGTCTTCACATCCACAACATCCGGGCGAAGGGGTCGTACATCGCCGGCACCAACGGATACTCGAACGGTATCGTCCCGATGCTCCGAGCCTACGACGCCACTGCCCGATATGTTGACCAAGGCGGTAACAAGCGTCCCGGTGCCTTCGCGATCTACCTCGAGCCCTGGCACGCCGACGTCTTCGACTTCCTTGACTTGCGGAAGAACCATGGCAAGGAGGAGGTCCGCGCTCGCGATCTCTTCTACGCCCTCTGGATCCCCGACCTCTTCATGAAGCGCGTCGAGTCCGACGGTGACTGGACACTCATGTGTCCCGCCGAATGCCCTGGTCTTGCCGACGTCCACTCCGAGGATTTTGAGAGGCTTTACGAGAGCTACGAGAAAGTCGGCAAGGGTCGCAAGACGATCAAGGCGCAGAAACTCTGGTTCGCCATCCTCGAGGCTCAGACTGAGACAGGTACACCCTACATGCTTTACAAGGACGCGGCCAACAGCAAGTCCAATCAGCAGCACCTCGGTACCATCAAGTCGAGTAACCTTTGCACCGAAATCATCGAGTACTCAGCTCCGGATGAGGTCGCTGTCTGCAATCTCGCGTCACTCGCTCTGCCTGCCTTTGTCGACATGGACAAGAGGGTCTACGACTTCAAGAAGCTGCATGAAATTACCAAGGTCGTCACGAAGAACCTTGACACAGTGAGTCAGATAGACTGCATACTAAGCTAGCGCTGACATTCGCAGGTGATCACCCGCAACTTCTACCCCGTTCCCGAGGCTAGGAACAGCAACATGCGTCACCGTCCGGTTGGTCTCGGAGTTCAAGGTCTCGCAGACGCTTTTATGGCCCTCCGCATGCCCTTCGACTCACCGTCTGCTCGCGAGCTCAACATCCAGATCTTTGAAACGATTTACCATGCGGCTCTTGAGGCCTCCTGCGAGCTCGCGCAAGACTTCGGCAAGTACGAGTCATACGAGGGGTCCCCTATCTCGCAGGGCAAACTTCAATTCGACCTGTGGGGCCGAGTCCCTACCGATCTTTGGGACTGGACCGAGCTTCGCGCAAGCATTGCCCAGCACGGGGTCAGGAATTCCCTCCTCGTCGCGCCAATGCCCACTGCTTCAACGTCCCAGATCCTTGGATGGAACGAATGCTTCGAGCCATACACATCGATGCTCTATGCGCGTCGTGTACTGTCTGGCGACTTCCAGGTTGTCTGCCCCTGGCTTCTGCGCGACCTCATCAACCTTGGTCTTTGGGACGATAACATGAAAAATCTCATCATCGGTTCTGGCGGTTCCATCCAAAATATCCCTTCGATTCCCGCCGACCTCAAAGCCATCTACAAGACGGTCTGGGAGATATCCCAAAAGGCTGTCATCGACCTTTCCGCGGACCGTGGCGCTTTCATCGACCAAAGTCAATCCCTCAACATCCACCTCGCCAACCCCTCCTTCTCCCAGCTTACCTCGATGCACTTCTACGGGTGGAAACGTGGTCTTAAGACCGGGTCGTACTACCTCCGCACCAAGCCCAGTGCAAACGCCATTCAGTTCACCATCGACGCCAGCACCCTGAAACAGGCAAAGACCAATGCTGCTGCCGCCAAAATCCCTACCCCTGCGTCCGCACCCGCTGCCGATTCCCTCGTCGCTCCCATGAGGAAGGTTTCCATATCTACCGCGGTCCCCTCTGTTCCTGAGGAAGTCGTAGCCGCTTCGACCCCACGACGAGACGACTCTCCTGGCCCCAGCGAAGAGGAAGAGATCAGTTATGAAGAGGCCAAGCGACGTGCAGAGGAGCGAGCGGAGGCGGCATTGCAGTGCAGTATCGACAACAAGGACGCTTGTGTGATGTGCTCTGGATGAGCTTGAGGATCTTTTCTTAGGAAGTGGGGTTTTGTTGTATCAAGCATCGAATTTTGCTTCTCATGGATTTTATTTACGCCACTGAAGGCTACTTCAGCACGGAAAAGTTCGGAGGTCGCCCACGGAAGGGTAAACGTCGGAGTGCAAGCCGAGATCTCGGTCTGCATTCCGTAATGATCATTCTTCACCTTCCTCTCATATGTCCTATCGAGTCTGCCTGTACCGCCTGGTGAGCAGATGGGCAAGCAGGATTGCCCCTCGGTCTTTCAAGCATCCGAGGAGTGTACGTAGTCATGTCGACCGAGCATCTACTCGGGGATGTAGGCCTCATTCTCGAGGCGCTGATGGGGACAGCGGACGAGCCAAGGCAGGAGTCAGCTGCTCCTATCCTATGCACAGATTTGAAGCTGAAGTCATTGCCATCAGAGCAGAAGCGCACCTTCGCCGGTTCACGCTCGAGCAACCTGCTGAAGTCCTCCTCGTCCTCGCCCAAGTCGGAGCTCTCGCAGTCGGCGGGTTCCAGCTCGACGTGAATTCTCCTACCATGGCTTGTCATATCATCTGACACGATGAACTTCGTAGCACCGCTTCCTCACCCTTATCCTGCTCAAGCGACTCGCCTTCCGACCCCTCCCTGGCCTCTTCCGGAACGAGCAAGCCCAACATGCCACCGCCCCTTTCGACGTCATTGCCGAGCGGACTCGACAGCGCATCGAGTCCGTCCTCGTCACGGGCCTCAAGGACGAGCTGAACGTCCGGATGCGTAAAGGTCTTGGCAACTGTGCTGCAGGATGGGCACAAGAGAGTGCAGTACGACATCGTATGTCCGTAGTCACCCAAATCAGGGCGTGACTGATCCAAGTAGGACCATTCATGGCGCTCCCACCTGTACTTCTGGAACTCACGGCGTCGAGTCAACCTTTCCATCGATACACACCCTTTCAGCTGTTGAATATAACCCCGACGCTGCTGGTGGACAGCGTGAGCGAGCGGATACCCGTTCAACAGCTCGGGCAGATCTTGCTGGCCGGACTGAACGATCCGAGTGTGGATGTTAGGGTCGAGGCGATGAAGGCTATGCGGAGTATCATATTGAAGGGTCTGACGGGAAACGAGAGGGAAGAGGTCGGATCACATCTCATTCTCGAGGCTTTCAAGGTGGGTTGCACTACCAATCCATCCAGATTGGACTGACCAACACAGACTTTGCCGAATATACCAGTCGACCTGTTGTCCCACGCGTTACTCCCGCTCGTCGACCTCGCCCTCCTCCATCCTCACCTCTTCATGCCGACTCTTTCACACACCCTTCCGTACCTGCTTACCCTTCTCTCCCCACCAGCCTCCGGTCTCCCAGCTTACCCTTTCTCTCCATATCCACCTACGTCGATGGCTTGTTCAGACTGGGAAGAAGTCGCAAACCCCGCTACCGAGATCATCCTTACCCTAGCGGAACTACGAGGGGCGCAGATCACTGCCTGGGAAGAAGGGCGTGTGGGCAGGGAATTGGTGGGACTACTGATCGGGCGTTTAGTAGGCGGCTTGGAGGACCTGGGAGATGAGTGCAAGGAGTGGCTGGAAGAGATAAACGTTGGTCCTCAGTCTTAGAACCTACCTATGCTGATGGGCTGGAAGCTTGACGATCAGACTGAACAGTACCCCTCTTTCCCAGAAGAGGCGCTGGACAGACTGGCTAGAGCTATCGGTAAGTCCGCTGCTGGTGTTGCGGGCTGATCGACATCAGGTGGAGGGACGATACTGTCGTCCTTGTCTGAGCACGTGCAGGCTCTGCTCGGCATGACGGAGTGGCGATGTCGGTATAGCGCTTTGGTGGCTACTGGCAGTGTGGCCGAAGGATGTTTCGAAGTGAGGCATTTTCACAGCAGGTGACTGTGATTGATGCGATGGCAGGAAGTCAAGCCACGGATAAGAGACGTCCTGGCGTGAGCTCTTCTGAAGGGCTCAAATCGGAGAACAAGGTGACCCCAAATAGGCTCGTCTCCCCGTCCGCTGAAGACCAACATCCTCGAGTCCGGTTCGGCTTTCTACAGTGCCTCGGCCAGCTGTGTACGGATTGCGAGGCTAGTCTTGCGGTTCGCTCTCAGCATTTGCCTGACGGTTGAACAGGGTATTATACAGTCCGATTTTTCGAAGGAGACCTTAGAGATATGCCTGGAACTGCTGTCCGATCCCATCGCTAGGTCCGCCCCTAATCTCCGTCTTGAGCCAGCACTGAGGAACCGCAGAGTCCGCGCGCACGCAGCTGCTTGCCTGACCAACTATTTCGAATCAGCCGAATTGCCATCTTTCGCTGCGTTTCTCGATCCGGTCATCCGTGCCCTGCTCCGAACCTTCCATGGTGGGCCACTGTATGTCCAGGAGCAGGTCGTGGCCACATTGTGTCAGCTTCTCGGTGCTTTTCGCTGTAGGTATACTGAAGAATGATGACAGCAACCGTGTCGACCGAAGCCGAACAAGCTTTTCTCCCATTCTACCGTTCGCTAATTGCTTGGGAGCGGACGGGGCTGACGAGGCACAGGTAGTGTGATGGACCTCCTCATTCACATCCTGGAAACGATGAAAGACGAGGCACATCACAAGCTTGTCGGACGGAGCGTGGAGTGTGTTACGATGACTGGTCGGTTCATCGCCTGCTTCGGGACACACTGACCGAGGTTTGCGAAGGTCTTGCGGTTGGCAAGTCTGTCAGTCGCCGACGTGACTGCTTGACGTCAGCTGATACCGCTTGGAGGCCTTCGCTTCGGACGCCGTTAGAGTAGCTCGCATCATGCTCGTCATTCAGAATGATGTCACAAAAGTCGATGACCCTCGGCACCATTATCTGACCGAAGGTAGGCGCCCCACGCAGGCTTCCGCTGATCATTGAAGCATGGTCTATACTCGGGCGGGTGCTCGGCCGGGACTTCACTCCCTTTCTCGGCCAAGTCATTCCCCCCTTATTGGAAGCGGCTTCGTACACTCCCTCGCCGCGATCGAAACCGCGTAAGGCTTGTCCGTTTCGAAGCAGAGGGCCACGGAATGATATTGCGCTCGGTAGCGTCTAGCATGACCGACGAAAACGACAAAGATGTCCAGGATGATCTCAGGGAGAACAATTCTGCCCTGCTCGCCGAAAAGGTGGACGCGCTCGAGCATCTCATCGTTTATGCCAACACGATGAAGGCGGCCTTTGGGCCTTGGTTACAGCCAAGTATGGAGCTGACCCTGAAGGCGTTGGTGTGTCCTGATTCGGAACACGTGAGAGAAGTAAGTCATTTGCCTCAGCCGCAAACGAGTGATGCTGACATTATGGGTGGTCTTGAGGCGGCGACTTAGTCAGTATCTGAGTAAGGATACCGGTATCCTGACTACTCTCAGTCTCGTGCCCGCTCTGTTTGGGGTCGCGAAAGCTTCTGGGTCGCTGGACGCGAATCCTAGCAGTCTGAAGCAAGTCTTCTCGGCCCTCATCAAGGCCATAGCCAAGGAGCTCGATTTTGTCTTCCTCGGTCACTTGTGCGCGACCTCTAGATCCTTGTACTTGCGGCTGAAAGTCGCAGGTACAATTCCATCAACGGATCGCTTACCGTCATCAAAGCACCTCTCCCGGCCGACCTCGCGTCCCGACTACTCCTAGCCACGGAGTCACATCTGGTCGATCTCCACGCGCGATGGTCGGGTCGCAAGGAGCAAGCCCCGTTCCTGGACGAGGGGGATGTCGAGATGCACTGTGAAGAGCAAGACGAGGAGAACACGACTATGGACCATATATTCGCGGCTTTGAATACCGTGCTCCGATCTGCGAGACCGGGTGAGGAGGCGGGGGTATTGAAAGTAGGGATGGAGAGGGTGATGAGGCAGATGAACGCGGTGCGGATGGAGGGTCTGGATGATAGCGAGTGGAGGAAAGCTAGAGAGCCGGGTCGGTAGACGATGATTCTTCCTCGCATTGCAAATCTTACACTTTCATCCTGTCAACAGTCCTCTTCCTTCTAGGTATTCCACGATTTTTGCAACGGCTCCTGCTACATCCACCTCATCCGTTCGTATGTGGATCTCCGGGTTCTCAGGAGCCTCATAAGGTGCGGAAATACCCGTAAAGTCTATCCCTGATCAGTATCTGCTGAACCCTCGGCTCCAGAGAACTCGACCCGACCCACCCTTGATCTCCCCAGCCCTAACCTTCGCATAAAGCCCCTTCGGATCCCGCCCCTCCACAACCCCCAACGGCGCATCCACATAGACCTCCACAAACGGCATCGGAGGATCGTGCGAGAGATGGAGTGAACGCGCGAGGGAACGGTCGGAGATGTAGGGCGAGATGAAGGCGGTGATGGTGTAAGTGCAGGAGAGGGCGAAGAGGAGGGAGACTTCGGAGATGCGTCGGATCTGGACCAACGAGCGCGTCAGCGCGAGCGAGGTATTGCTCCCCCCAAGCTCATTCATCTCGGGGCGGGTGAGGGAGGATTTGAGGTATCGATGGGGAATGTGCAGGTGCAGGGGGTCGGGGAGAATGGAGGGGAAGAGAGAGGGTGACATCCATTCTCCACACGACTAGCTTGGTCAAACCCCAGATCCTGTTCAGCCATCAGCTCGTCTCACACTGACGGGGACAACCTCAGCTGGCCAAGCTCGCCTTGTTCAGTCCGAATCGGATATTGTCGCCGTCCAGCCGATATGCGTGGAGACCTCTCTGGAGGAGGTGCTGTTCGAGCGCTGTGGCTATCGTCGACTGCCAAAATCCGCATCATCAGTCCCATCCAGCTGCTGAGTAGAGGGGAGACAGCTGGCTTGGAATTGCGTCGAGCATACCTTTCCGCTCGCGGAGAGACCGGTGAGCCATATGGTCGCCCCTTTTTGGCCGAGGCGGGTTGACCGTTCGTCTTGGCTTACCGCACCTGGACTTGGGATCAGCTGACGAACACTTGGGTGGATGCCTGAACTTGCCGGGGTGGAAATTGATATTGGAAGCCATCACGTTCAGCTCGTCTTGGAAAAGTAAAGCAGAGGGTAGGAATCTGTTGATGATCGTCCCAGACATTCCAGATTTCGGTTCGAAAAAGCAGTCACGCAATCGCCACTACTAACCCCCTTTACACCCTAACTTTCTCACGTCCCAGACCTTCATAGCGTGCACGATATAAGCATAGATATAGGTAAAATGGTCTAAACATGGAAGCCGATCCCGCCTCCCCTAGTATTCCCGCTCGCATAAGTTCTATGAGACCCTTGATCAGCTCGTTTGCTAACTTGGAGGCTTCGAGCTAGAGCCAGCTGCCACTCACTTGTTTCCGCCTGACCAAGGCCGCGGCGCAGGGAACATCCCCTTCATCGGGAATGTCCATGTCCCCACCACAGCAGGCGGCTCTGGGATATCCTCGTCATCCCCATCGCTACTGGCGAAACCGTTCATATTGCTCCCATCGGACATGATCGGCGGAGCCACGGAAGGCCTCGTTCCTGGTGGAGGCGGCGGTGGAGCGAATGATGAGCCTGCATTGGGAACGACCCGTTCTGGCGTCGGAAGTGCTGGAGCAGGACGAGAAGCAGGCGGAGGCGATGTAGGAGGCGGTGGAGGTGGAAGAGCAGAGCGTGCTGGGCTTGAGCCAGGAAGCGGAGGTGGTACAGAGGGATTGCTCGGCGCGCGTGATCTTCCGGATCCAGCGATGGCGCGAGCAGCTGGGCTCATTCCGGTGGGTAAAGGCGGCGCCAATTCGTCTTCTTCCTCATCCTGGAAGGGACGAGGAGGAGGTGGGACCCGTGCGGGCGGCAATTTCCGTCCTCCACCCGGCGGAGCAGGGGGTGCGGGAGGGGCAGGAGGGGATACAGTTGTCGACGATGGCCGTCGTGGCGGACTAGGCGCAGCAAGATGATTGCTGGATGAAGCCTGCGGTAAGGGCAGAGGCGAGGCTCGTGCTGACGCGGACGAGGGAGTCCGTGATGGGAGTGCGGGTGGTCCAGTTGGTCGTGGGGGCGGCGGCGGGGCTCGCTATTGCCATTATCAGCCTGCAATCTCAGTTGAATTCACTGACTTACAGGTGCAGAGGACGATCCAGAGGGCGGCGGAGGCGGCGGTATATGTCTGCCTGGAGCAGCACTGCCCGTTCTACTCGGCAAGCTGGGGCCCCGCGAAGGTGTCTTGCTGGGCAGCCGAGGAGGGACCGGAACGCGAGCAGGTGGGCCAGAGGGAGGTGGAGGCGGAGGCGGCGGGGGTGCAGCGGGACCACTGCGACCGGGAGGAGCTGGCGGAGGTGGAGGTCCGCGCGAAGGTGCTGAGGGAGGTGGAGGAGGAGGCGGCGGGGCCGCTGGCGCTCGAGAGGGAGTCCGGGGAGCAGGAGGAGCAGGAGGGGCACTGAACATGCCAGTCAGCCTAGCATGGACTTGTGCCGAAACAAGGTAAGCGCTTACCTTCTTCCAGGCGGGGCAGGATGAGCTGGGGGACCTCGGCTTGGCGGCCCACCAGGTGGAGGAGGAGGTGGAGGCGGCGGAGCGCCGCTCGGTCTTAGAGGTCCGGGAGGAGGCGGGGGTGCAGCAGACGGTCTAGGTGGTGCTTTCGCTGAGGAAGGTACAGGCGGCGCTTTCGCAAATCCGGATGCAGCGGCTGGGTCGTATCAGACAAGAAGTATTGTTATATTTCGTGAGACGTACGAGCAGCTCCACCCCCCGTCTTCTTCAACGTCGGCATCCCGCCAGCAAACAGACCAGCCAGCTGTTGAGCCGGTCCATCGGACCCAGACATCGGGGCGGACGGTACCGGTGGTGCTCGCACCCCTCCTCCCCCTCCTCCACCGCTAGGCTTGCTGTCGACGATGGGTTGGGAACGATCATTCGTGACAGATTTCTTCAGACCTCTGCCGCCTATACACCTGCATCAGATGGTGTCCCGAAAGATGAGAGGAATGGGACCAACCCTCAATCTGCTTGAGGAGTGCAGCGTTCATGTTGGGACGCCTCGGACGATTTCGCCCTCGCTTTCTCGTGCTAGACCGGTGACAGTTGACAGTTTTGTGTTTTTTTTGCTGTGCATGACGCATTCACCAAATCGTCAATTCGCGTCCTGGATAAACCGGGAAAATGGCAAATATATGCCTGCTACCTTTCTGTTCTCGCCCACCTTTCCTCTGTATGTTGACACCCACAGCAGCTGTTCCGTAGGATAGCCTATCAGACACGCAGTCAAATCACCGTATCGAAACCCGAAGCCTGCCCTTGAAACCACTCGGCTCCCTCGACTCGTCAGCATGAACTTCTCCCCATGTACGTAGGCTGTAATCCCCTTTCATGGGTCCAAGCTGGAGCGAGCAGCGTCGACTCGCTGACATGTTCTCGAATGGAAACCTGAGAAGAGACTAACGCGGTGCCTCACAGACCAACCACCGCCGGACGTCCCCTCTACCGACCCTCCAGCCGAATCCTCAAAGTCCCTTCTCGGTGTACGAGGAAAAGGGAAGCCAAAACGACCATGGTTTGCACGGTCAGCTCGCTTTCCTCACATAATCACGGTGTACTCGATGTACACACTCGCTGCTCCCGCTTCGTGAAAACTGTAAGGCGAAATACTCAGCTGATACTCCAGTCGTAGTGATCAATCCTCATATAATAATTCCTACCAATCCGGCGGTAGCCTTTCCGACCCCACCTCCGTCCCGCAAGCATACACGAATGATCCCGAGTCTACCGCGTTCGCGTCGGCATCGTATTCTAATGGAGGTGACGCGGAGCGAGCAAACGCTTGGGAGAGCAGGTTCGGGTGGAGAGTAGATCTTATGGCTGCAGCCAGCTACCTCGGGGGACCTGTCACCGGTGTGTCTCCTCCTTCTGTCTCCTCCTTCATCGCGTCGTTCCCCGCTAAGAGGAGTAGCACTGCTATTTCTGATCATCGAAACGCAGAACGACTACGTTCGTTTTCATGGTCAGTCCCCGCGTCTCCTGTTGACACGAGTCTGATGGGTTTCCAGCCTATCAATCCGCCCTCCTCACCACACCGCTCCTCACTTTCCTACTCATCATCAACCTGCTCATTCAGCTCCCGAAATTTCTCCGCATCATCTTCATTATCGGCTCGGTCCTCGTGACGGTGTACACCGCTTTCCGAGCTTGGCGGGATGCACAGGAAGGGTTGGGGAGATTCTGGCTGCCTTTCATCGGGGAGATTGCGGAGAGGTGGGTGGGAGATGAGTAAGGTTGTGAGGGGTGGTGGTATAAGGACATTCGGAGTACGGAACATGCGGCAAACATGCAACCTTTGGGATGTCACGAAGTTCCTTACCGGCGAGACCGGCAAGATCAGCGCCATGGTGATATCGCCTGGATGTGATCATGCTTCGTGTTCATCTCGCCTCGCCCAGCTCTCCTGCTTGCTCAGAGAAGGCATCAGAATGTACGCAAAAGTAAGAGGAAAACAGAGGCGGACATGATCGCTTCTCCGCTATTCGGTGTGTTCCAGTCCGACCCGGTCCTTTTCGACTTTCCATCCCTTTCGAAGGAACAAGATGGCAAAGGCTGCGCTCGAGATAGGGAAGAGTCCCGCCCGGCATCGTCTCTCCGCCAGCCCTGCAGGTGAATAATGGTCGACTCTCTCATTACTCGCAGCTCGACCACCTCCCGCCCATCTCCCTCCTCCAAATTGTTACCCATGTGGATCCGGGGCGGCAAGCCCATGGTACGTCCATCAGAACCCTATCCTTCAAAGCTGACACACCCTTCCTTAAGTCGATACCGCTTACGCGGAATCGTCACCTCACACTGCCCTCCATCCCCTTCATCCTCCTCCTCCTCGGTCTCCTCTTCTTCCTCCGAAACCTCCTGCCCTCGTCTCGAATGTCAGGTCATACACCCAACCACCGCACTTCTTCTCCCTTCCTGGTCGACCAATCACTCTTCCTTCCCCCTCCACCACCCCCGTCTCGACCTGTATACCTCCCCGAGCCCCTCCTGCCCAAGAAGAAAGGCATGCTCGTCCCCGATTCTCTACACTACGTCTACGGCTTGAAACCCGTGCCCGAAGGCGAGCTCGGCGAGGAGTTGCCCTACTATGCTTATCTGGCTGTGCGAAGTGCCATACTCAATCTCAGACCCGCCAAGATCTACTTGTCCGTTGCTCAGTTTGTGTAATCGACCAAGCTGACGAAGGTGTATCTCAGCCATTATCTGAATCTCCCTACCGGACCATGGTGGGACCTCCTTGCGCCTCAATTGACACTCATCAAGACCACCGTCCCGGACTCGTACCTCGGTCGACCAATCTCGCATTTTGCGCACAAGGCGGACGTGTTGAGGTTGTTGGCTATGAAGCATTCGGGCGGGATATACCTCGATATAGATATCTTTGTGTGGGTCCTGCATCCCTTAAGCTGAGCATTCAGCTAAGATGTGGACGGTGGACGGGCAGGATCAAGCCTTTTGACGATTTGTTGTACTTCCCGACGACTTTAGGGATGGAGGCTTCCCCGGATTCGCGGCGGACTGAGCTGGATCCGGAGGGACTATGCGTAAGTCAATGTCCCCACCTCCTAAGCTATCGTCCTTGCTGAGTGGATGCCGCTTGCAGAACGCCGTGATCATCTCCGCCCCAGATTCACCATTCATCGACCGCTGGCTCGCCTCGTACGAGTCCTTCGACGAAGGTATCTGGGCGCACCACAGCGTCGTCGTCCCATGGGTCTGTCTCTCTCTCCCACGCACTAGCTGTTTTTGCTCAAGTGTTCCCTCGTTGCAGGAAATAGCCCGGACACACCCTGCGGAGATCCAAGTGCTCTCGTCACGCGCATTCTTCTGGCCAATGTGGCATGGCGAGGAGATCCAGTACACCCACGAGAACGACGATTATGACTTCCGTGCCACGGGACAGTACGCGTGCGTCCCTCCTTGTCTAACAAAGACTCGAAGCTGATGAGAATGAGGGCAGGTATCATGCGTGGGAGACTTTAGCTATGCGATACCTAGGGAACCTGTCGCCGAAGATCATAAGGGAGGAGAAAAATAGCTTCAATCGGCTGGTCCGGCCGTTCATTGGCCCGGAGGACGTTGAGATTTGGCGGGAGTGGAAGAGAGGGAGGCGGTAGGGTCAGACGTTGTATCTGAATGTCAGCGTCTGACAGGAGCTCGCTAGCACCTCGACACAGGAGTTCCGGAAGATTTCCAATCAGTCAACCGGCCTTTGTCTCATTGTGGCCGATCTTGCGGTCGGGATGCATGTCTAGCTTCGGGCCCACTCAGACCAACCGCCGCGATCCCCCTCTGACCCGCCGCCTCCATTCCTCATCCTCATCAAACTCCATCACCTCCCTCTCAACTACCACCCTTGGTCTCAAATCAATCCCGACCGGCTCCAGCTCCATCGCCTCCTGGATCGTCCGAGCTGGCTCCTCTTCTCGTCCAGCATCCTCAATTTGTTGAGGCGGGTAGGCCTGCTCGACCAATCTCCTCGTTGATTCCCCCTCGGTCATATCCGCCCCCATGGCATTATCTCTTGCTCCTCCCTCCTCTGTGGCCTCCTTCTCCACCATCCTTCCCAGCGCCGCTTCCGCTTCTCGGATCAATCGCCGTGTATCGTCTCCAGCATTGAAGCTCCTCAGCAGATCTCCCAGTCCTTGTGCTTCACGCCGAATCTCCTCGCTCTCGCGCTTCAATCTCACTTCGTCCCAACCCATCTCCTTCCCCTCCCAATCTCTTCCAATCTCGCCTATCCAAGTTGACCCGCCTAGCGCCGAAGACACCTCATCCTTGAGTAGACGAGGCGTCCCTACCCCACGATAGCCGAAAACGGTGTAAATCTGGACGAATGATGCCCCCGCACGAGCGAAGGCGAGCGCGTCGGAACCGCTTGTGATCCCGCCGCAACCTATGATGGGGATGGAAGGGGGCAGGAGTGGTCTCAGGGTCCGGAGAGCGTGGAGGGCGTACGGGTAGAGTGGTTTACCAGATAGACCGCCGACTTGGCCCTTGGTGGCTGGAACTCCTCAGTGTCGAACGCATGGTGTTATAGTGCGACTCACCAGATTTCAGGTCGAGCCCCTCTCGCCTGACCGTCGTATTGCTCACTATCACCCCCTCCACCGCGCTCCCCCTCACCGCACTAGCCACATCCCCCAACTCCTCCTCGTTCAGATCACACGCGACCTTCACGGCGATCTTGGGTAACCCCGTACCTCCCGCTATCCGATCCCGCTCAACCACCACCTCCTTGAGCAGCTTCTCCAGCACCTCCTTCCCCTGTAATGCACGTAACCCCGGTGTATTGGGACTGGAAACATTGATGACCACCACATCTGCGTATGGACCGAGCACTCGTACACCACGGACGTAATCCTCGTTGGAGTCGCCTGGGGAGGACTTGTTCTTGCCTAGATTGACGGCGAGGATATGGCCGGGTCGTAGTGATCTCGGGAGTGAAGGGGGCGGTAATGGATTGTGCGGCAGCGGGGAAGGGAAGAGGGAGGGATTCCGCTGTGAAAATTCGACGAGGCGGGTCCGTACGCGACCAAGGACGTAGCCGTGGCCGAGGGAGTTGAAGCCGTATCGGTTGATGGCAGCTGAATCCTCCTCGAGTCGAAAGAACCTCGGTTTCGGATTTCCAGGCTAGCTGCGTGTTCAGCATAGGACCAGAAACTAAAGAGCGGGGCGGGGGGACCGACCTGGGGTTCAGGGGTGACGCTGCCAATCTCGACGTAGCCGAACCCGAGGTCGAATAGCCCATCAATAGCTTGCCCATCTTTATCGAAGCCCGCTCCTATCCCAACGGGATTGGCCACTCTCACGCCGAATACCTGTCCTCATAAGCTTCCCAGCTGAAGGACAAGCTCGAAAAGTCACTGACCTCCGTCCCGAGCTCCTCCCCATCAACGCCCATATCTCTCGGTCGAGCCCACCGACTCAACCCCAACAATCTAATCGCAAATCGATGACCCGTCTCAGGATCCGCCAGGAATCGTATCAGGGGCATCGCGACATGCTCGTGTAAGATTGACCGGGAGTCATAGTAGTACGCGACCAGGATCGCACCTGTGCCGAGGAAGAGAGTGGTGGACAGGAATCGGCGGGGATAGGAGTTGGAGGTGGAAGCATGTCGACGAGGGGAGACAAGCTGGGCACGACAACGCAGGTGAAGGCAAAGTGTGGGAGAAAGAGGAGGGACGAAGGTCGAGGGGAAGCGGCGGCTCATGGTGAGCCTCTCTGGCTCTTGGCAAGCGAAACGGAGGGTGTAGTTAGGAATTTTGGAAAAGAATGCGCGAGAGTCAGGTTTCGCAAGGAGATCTTACGTAATGAGCTGCCTGATCCCTTTCTTCGAAGGGAGATCTGCCCTTTAGATCCGGCTTCTTCACTAGCACGGACGAGCACCACGACCAGCACCTTACAGACCTGTGCTGTATGTCTGAATAGTATGGGGTCAAGCTATCGAGGTTGGTGTGGCTATCTGATGTGATATAGGACTTCGCGATGATTGTCACAAATCATCTTGACGAGCTATGGCACTGTCTAAACAGCAAGCATGCATCATCAAGGCCGAAAGTATCTCTGGCCGGATCAAGTGCCCGGTATTGATGGCAGCGTCGCCAAGCTCGCGACAATAGGGAGATTACGAATTGGACCGAGCCTTCGAGCGACATCATCACCGACACATTCTCAAAGTTGAACCTGTCCTGCCACTTTCGGCTCCTCAAGCACGTCTCTCACGAGCCATAAAGGATCGACATCGGGACCAACACGACTTGGACCGAGTATGGACGAGACGCGTCTCACCGAGACCATCTTTTTGAGTCATCCTTGCGTAGCATCCTTTGATTCGCGCTCTATCTCTTGCGAGAGCAGCTGCGTATAAAGGTCGGTCAAGAGTCTTGGTCAACTCCCATCTTCAGTCATTCAGCTCGTCGACTATCAGCTTCAAGTAGCCGAATCGACCATAAATAACGACCAATACCATTCGAATCGACCAACACCATCTCAACCAAGTCTATCATCTGCATCATGCCTTCTGTCATGCTCGTCCGCGAAGGCCAGACCGATCTCTCTCGTAAGTCCATCATCTTCGAAGTCCGCTGATCCCTAGCATTCGGCGCTCCCGATCTCGAGCTCGCTCGTACCCAATGGCTGCAAGAGCTAAACCGTCGAATGGCGACCCTCGAGGTGGAAGTTCACCACGCACCCGATGATCTCGAATATGGCGGTGCCGCAGCCCTCAGCCACAACATCAATCCCCTCGAACAGGCGGTCGATGAGGCGAGGCGGATGGTTTGTGCGCTCGGTGGCGAGATGAGGCGGAGGAGTGAGGGGGAGTTGCCGAGGTGGCTCCAGGCACAGACGCCATCGAATGTGGCAAGGGCTATCTCCGCTGGCGTGTAAAGCGGTTGTCATGTATGCTGTCCACACATGTTTCGCTTGGCTTCCCCGATGAGCGTCGACAACGAGAAGTTGCCGGCAATAGGTCCATTTGAGCTGATCTTCCTACTCGATTGGAGTCCGAGTACTGTCTGACTGTTCAGGCCTTTATGAAGGTGGGAGATCGGAAACCCTTGATGTCTCGGAACCTTTGATAATCCGCTTCTTACTAGTAGTAAGTGCCTTTCCCTGCGTAGTCTGGGTCCGCCAAGTCGTGCTGCTCGCCGTCATGCAAGACGGGACCGAACTTGCAAGGTGGCGGCTTGAACGGTTTCGCCCCAAAGATTGGCCGTCCCGACGGTATATTGAGCGATGAGATCTGCGGAACGGGTTGGAAAGACACCTACTTCTCCTCAGCAAGTACTCACCGATCGTGTGCATAAGACCTACTCACCGTATCATTCATCCTCGTGTGGGCGCTCAGCCAAGCGCTCACATCTTCTAGTTCCCTCTCTACCCTGCCTTTGCGTGCCTTCCGCTCCTCCTTCTTCCTGTCGTTCGCCTTGCCTATTCCGAGACCCTTCAACTTCTTTCTGACAGCGCCGTCTTCCATTTCCTCCAGCTTCGTCTTCGCCTCTTTCACCCAAGCGATCGCCTCACCGTCTTTCGCCCCACCGCTGTTCTCGCCAGCGTCCACGCCAAGCCACTTGTGGGCGAGTGCAGAGGCCAACAGGGACTCTTTGCGGAGATACCGCTCGAATGCGGGGATGATCCTGCCGTCAGACTGATTCGGCTCGTCTCGGTCGGATCTGAATAGCATCTTGGATGATGGCTCGGATGTGTGGGTCTTCAAAGCTGCTCTTGCGGATGTATAGAGGCTGGCCACGTGAAGGTAAAGCTTAGCCAGGAGAGCGGGTGAAGGATGAGATGACGGTAATGGCGGACCGGGTGGCGCAAAGAGGCTGTGCGGGAGGACAGGCAGGAGTAGCTTCCGGATAGCCGTGACATGAGCGTCCGACAGTAATGTCCTGACAATCAGCCCGAGTCTCACTGGTGAGCTCACATAGCAAGACCTCCGAAGGCCTCGGCGCTCATCTCGACCGGCCACTTGACCTTTCCGACCCATCCTCCGGAAGCCGCTCGAACCGGCTCGACTAACGGCACGATGGTCTCAGCTGCCCATTCGGCGATACCGCTTGCTTGGCACAAGAGGTCCACCGCTCGAGCTAGCCCTGCGGCCGTCTTCCTCTCATCTTCGTTCGAGATATGTGGTCGCCTTCCCGGTGAGGGCTCAAAGTCCGGTAGAGAAGCGAGAACAGAGTGAGCGTAATTTGACAGAGCAAGGACGTAGGTGAGGATGACGAAGAGGTGTTCGGAGTGGATCGAGGGGAGGGACAAGAGCTGTGGGGACGCCCCGTTGGAAGTCAGAGGAGATCGCCAAGGGAAGACTGCCGGCATCTCAGTACGAGGATGGAATGGGAGGAAGAGCATACCCGGCTCGCCTTTAAACAACAGTTCGTCCGCGTCGAGACATGCTATGAGACCGCGAAGGTATGGCAGATACCCTTGAACAGCCTAGATTTGTCAACACAGACTCGAAAACAGGGAGTGGATTACAAGGACTCACGTCTACCACAGCAAGAGCGCTCGAGCCAGGCTCGCCGTTCGCAACACCCCTCAGAGACAGGTGCAGCTTTGTCCTAGCAGCTGTTGTGTCGTTGAGCACGGTAGTGTAGGCTATCGAGGGGTCATGGAGGAGGCTCGAGAATGTTAGGAGAGAGGTATCAGGGAGAGGGAAGAGGAGAGGCGGCATGAGTACGAGCCATTGGGTGGAAGGCAGGAAAGAGAATGCGAATCGAAGAGTGTTTCAGCTGAGCGCCAAGACTTCCGGCGGAAAGGGTGTCCCGTCCACCGAAAGGGTCCGGATGGCGAAGAATCATGCTATGCATATGTGTGTGACAGGAGATGAAGTGAATGTGTGTTATCGTCATTGTCGTCCTCCCTGGTTCCTTCCTCTCCCCTGCCCGCCGATCTGCTTCCTCGCATCGTCAAACCTTCTCACCACCACCTGACACTGGGTCACAGCGCAGAGCTGTCTCGACCGACCCTTCAGCTCAGTATTGAACAGTTGCAGCCCGGCGGCTCGTTCCACTGTCTCAACTATGTAATACTTCAGCGCAATGTCACGGCGATCAGATATATTCACCTGGCACAATGAAGTTCCGCAAATCCGTCCCGTCCGGAATCTCCTGGTTTGGGAGGACGAAAGCCCCCATCGCTAGCTCCTTGATCGTGCTCCCCGACGTGACGGACTTATCGGATGCTGATGGGGGTTGGGGATACGAGAAGTCCGGACGAGAGGCTAGGATGACTTTGGCGAAATGGGTTGGGACGGAGATGGAGGGTGGAGAACCGATGACCTCGTGCACCTGTAAGGGTCAGACGAGCCTTTTGCATGAAGGCGAACTCACGACTCTCCATTTCCCGTCTGGATGGAGCGAGGGGATGTACATTGGCACCCTAGCCATCAGCTCAGTTGGAGCTCGAACTCACGTGAAGACGTAGACGTCCTCGAAATTCGTCGTCAATCGCCGGCAGAAATCTTCGACGTACGCCCAGTCTTCTCTCGTCCAGTCAGAACGTATTCGTGACGTGCTCGAAGGACCCACAATGCCGATTGAAACCATCGCCAATTTGAGGAGCTACATTGCTGAGATAGAAAGTCTCGTCCATCGCCTGTTGCGAGATCTTCGCATCCGCAGCGGGTACCCTACGCATCATCAGTTCTGCCATGGCAGCTATAAAGCTCACGTACATATGCCCTCGATCATATCCGCTCTTAAAGTCTGATCCATCAGCGCAACCCGCTAGAACCGATCATACAGTCCTGCAGCTTCGCCCGGAACATCTCGGGTATCCCTTCATCCTCCACAAATACGCTCCTTGACCGATCTCCCTTGACCACTGGAGGTTGGAAAGACGTGTCGGCTGCTCGTACAGCTTCTAGGGGTACCGATGCTGTGTTTGGCGTGGAAGGGGATGGCTCTCGGGCGAGGGACGCGGCGGTGAGGTGTTCGGCGGTCTAGTGGTCATGTCAGACGAGCTCTTTTGTCAATCGAAGAAAATCTACCCAAGCAGGATGTCTCAGTCTCCTGTCGTATGCAGCTGTGTAAGACGTTCGCTGGAGAATGTCGGGTGTGGGTCCTACCAGATTCATGAGCTAACCCAAGAGGACAATCTCACCGAGACCCACCCGGAAAGCCTCCATGGAGAATACTACTGCCCGCAGTCATCTTCACAGGAGTCACTGCGTCTCGTCTTTCATTGCCAAGAGGTGATGGTGGGATGTAGATATCGGCGGCTTTGGGCCTCCGAGGGTAAAATACCCCTGCGCCGACACCGAGCGTTAGACCTGCTGCGAATAGCAACGAGGGGCCTATAGTGGGCATTTTATTGTATCTTGCGCACGCCTGGATAACAGCATTTGTCGCTGGTGGTGGAACAACAATACAACAATACATCGACCTAGCGAGAAATATGGAACATGAGAGACGACCAGCAATTACTGATGTCAACACTTACAAAAAACGAACCCAGTGCGGAATTCGAATCCGCAACCCCTTCATCACATCGTCGTAGTGAAGTGTGATAACCGTTACACCAACCGGGCACCATTCGTCGTAGTGAAGTGTGACACCTTACAGCAACCGGGCACAGTACGATATCCAAAAAGGAGGCAAATGATATCGACCTGGTTTAGTGTCGAGCAGCTCCATGTCGAGCTGCTTGGAGCAGATCCAGAACAATCAATCAGCTGTACCTTGTTATCATTAGTCATGGAAAGGGTGGCACCTGATGATTGTGACGGGTCCAACACCATTTTGCGGCGGTATGACCTAGAGCTTGCGTTTCTGCGGTGCATGACTTTTCAAAGTAGCCCCTGTGATATACCCACCATTGTGTAGGATGCATCTGATCGCGTTGTTCCGGTCTGGATTATAACACTATATGCACTGCCTTGTACTCCAGGTACTTCGCCTCTCTCCTATCATAACCAGAAGGGAGTATATAATTCAAAACAGTCCATTACCATACGCGCATCCGGTGAAAGGCCTTTGATGACAGCAAAGAATAACAGGGTGATTTGCATCCATTTTCCGCCTCGCGCTCCTGACTGATTTGACCAAGAGAGATAACGCAAAAAGGATATTGGGGTACCCTGACATCAGAAACCGGTAGTGTGATGGTAACGACATCTTAGAGAACATGCGGCAAGCCACAGAGGATGCTCTAGGCGCAGAAAAATCCTGTGAGAATTTTACGCCGTAGCGCAGTTTGTACTCTCACGTACAAAAGAACAGATACTACACATGATCTTAGCCAAAAGAGGCCAGAGAGGATACAACTCTCGAGCTTGCCGCGTCGGGTTCGATCAGGATCTGCGTATTTCGGCCTTTGAGCGGCGTTTCAAAGAGGCAGGAGAACCGGCTTAGAAGGCGGTTTTGACCTACACAGGACAAAATCGATTCGTCTCCTTCATTATACCAAACCATCGCATCGAGCCCACATCAACTTGTTGCGAATCCTTCGGAGTCGGCGTACTGCTTTGCTGAAAGGATGTACATTGTGCCTGCTGTCCGCTTCCCATCCGATGTCCCTCTTCATCAAACTCGTCGTATTGCATAGCATAGCATTAGCCTGATACCTTCTCCGAGATAAGCCAGCTGCTATGATCGCGATCATCGTGATCCTCATAATCCGTATGACTCTCATCTCCGCGTTCTCAACATGGTGCGGCAAGCATTTCGAGCTCAACGCGCCTCGTACACCATCGAACCCCTCCAGCCGCTCGCTTACCCTCCATCATCCCCGCATCCACTGCTCGACTTCCGATGCAGTTCTGCAAGCTCGCTTTACTTACCAGATGACGAAATCGATGATCCTCCTGCCATGATCTTTGATGCCAATATCACCTGGGACGTCGGAAAGACTTGTGAGCGCGTACACCATTGGTGTGCCAGTACTGACGGGTATAGATTACGGAGCAACAGGCGACAGTCTTTCTGTCTCGGTTTTCCTCGACGACGTCGTCTTCATCAACGACTTTCGGGTCCCGATCGGATCCCTCGGTACCGAGTCGCCACCGTCAATTTCCTCATTACCGACCTCGCTCAAGCCTCGGACAATCCGTTGCGTTGCTACACTGGACGACCAGACATTCACCGACACTGCAGAGCTACTTTACCTTCCCCCGAATCCGTATGGTGGATCGACAGTCAAGCTAGATCGCCGAAGCGCCACTCTGGGTCCGGAATGAGAGCGCGAACCAGTCATGATGGGAGAAAGTGATTTCCTTCGGGTGGTACGACGTGGATTCTCTCTTCACGGTTAAGTCCGGCTCCCCCTCATGGCAGGTACAGGATATCAATCTATCCGACAAGTCCGTGCCGAATCACAACGAGTCCTTCTTACCACCCTGGTGGAATCAGGTCCGTTGGCGCAGTCTGTCCCAGTCTACCCCAAATGATGACCTTTGACAGTGTGCGCCTTATCCGTCTGAGAAGGCAAGCAATGAACAAGCAATGAAGTTGAGGTATGCGAGCGTGTTGCACACGGTCATTGATAATCCTCAGCACCAATATCGAGAGGCTCAACCTCGCTCATTCCCTTGGCTTCAACGTGATCCACCCTGTTCCCTGCAGCGAGCTATGCATCTGACGGCGACACATCGGCGATCGAAGCATATTTTGACCCCGCCGAACAGCTCGGTGTTTGGTTGATGTATGACTTTCGATATGGTGAGTGGTCTCTCAGCTTGTTGTGCGAACCATTGCACGGAGAAATAAGATGGGGTGGCTCGGAGGTGTGCGCAGGACGAAAGTCACTTCAGAAGACTCTGGGCTTGTGTGACAGCGATGCGCGACTGACTCAGCTCAGCTGTCACCGACCCCGATCTCATCGCATCCCAAGTCGAATCCTTCCGTCATCGAAACCCTCCTACTGTGGTACACCTCCGACGAGCCCGACGGTCCCTGCCTCCCGCTCGACACAACCCCCACCGCTCGCTCCATCGTCAAGGCGCTAGACCCATACCACCCCACAGCTCTCGTCCTGATTGCCACGACCACCATTGGCGCGAGTACACCGCCGGGACCGACATCTTGCTCGCCGACGTATACTCCATCGCGCTCAACCCCATCGACTCAGAAAGACGGTACGGAGGTGACCGGTGACTACGTTTGCTCAGGGTGCGACGAATGTCAAGGCACGCCGTATGACCTGCCTAACCGGATCGATGAGTGGTCGAACCGAGCTCGGATCGTGGGTCGATCGAGGACGCTTCCGATCTGGGTGGTCCCGCAGGCTTTTGATGATCATGGGAAGTATTTTGGTGGCGCGTCCCCACTGGGCAGGAGGGTGCGGTGCAGATTGTACTGGCTTTCGATCATGGGGCGATGCGGCATTGTGCGTGGCTCGCTTCGTCGGCTACTCCGGACCTCCTCAATGTACGTCTACTTTCTTCTATTCTGGAAATGCTGATAAAGGCAGAACGCCTCGTTCATCGCGACCCGTCTGTACGCGCAACGTGGATTCATCATCGATGCCGCTTTGACCCGGCGGAAACTCTCCACGACGGTTCTCAAGGATGGGGAGAATGGCCTCGATCTCGCGGCGTGAACCATTGACTATCCGGATGGAAGGAAGGAGACGCTCATCCTGGCGGTGCAGATGATTTACATTGGTCCAGACCGGCGCGTTACTCTCAGCCCGATAGGCGCGAACGGACGAGTCAAAGAGGTGCTCATGGGGATGTGGAACAGTCAAGGGGAAGGTGGAGTTGAGCATGGGGCGGACCAGCATTGCGGCGGTCATCGAGAATAAGGAAGTGGACGATGAGGCTATTTTCTCAGTCGGAAAGGAGGTTCTCGCCCAGATGCCGGTAGATCTCGGCAGCACATAGAAATACCCTGCATCAATGATCCTCCCCTACCAATTGTGCCAAGAATGCAGGCAAGATCATGCCCGTCACCAGACACGCTGTCCTAGCGTACTTCCCTAGCTGCTCGTCCTCGTTGTCGCTTTCCGCGTGCGAGTGATGCGAGTGGGTGTGTGCGTGTGGCGAGGGAGCCGATAGGGGTTGAATCACGGTCGCGACGTACAGAAACGAGCCGCCCTGATGCTCATCAGCTCTCACTGGGCGTGTCGAGAAGGATGCTTACCGAGAAGAGGAGCGCGATCCCGGTCCACCAGCCCAACCCATCCACTCCGTCATGCGGTCCAGTTCCAACGTTGTTCACCCCGAAGGCTTTGACCAAGAGGTAAGTGAGGATCGCGCCGAGCGGTGCTGCGAAGGAGAAGATGATAAGGCGTTTCCGGACCTGGGGCGGTGTGAGGGAGAGGGAGAGGAGGGTCGTGGTCAGTCCGAGAGCGGTGGGGCCTGTAGTTCCTCATCAGCTCAATGCTGGTCACGTCGTGGGATTGCGAGATCCCGACTTCATACTGCTTATGTGAGCTGAGCTTACCTTTATGT